>Ga0209211_10000358_pt1 | contig 97746 bp, 93 predicted proteins | sample RifGroA2_FD_183992 | JGI IMG/M metagenome (GOLD analysis project Ga0209211, IMG submission 183992) | Groundwater microbial communities from Rifle, Colorado, USA - Groundwater A2 (SPAdes) (version 2) | ecosystem: Environmental > Aquatic > Deep subsurface > Groundwater | place: Rifle, Colorado... | reverse complement strand
GTTCAATTCTCATGCCCTATTTATACATAAAATTTTATTAAATTACAACGATTATATCACAGATTCCTTATCTTTTTTTACGAGTTCCGTGCCTTTAATAAGGCTTCTTCATTGGAGAATGGTATAGATAACCTTTCTCAAGGTACACTCCCCACATCCTGAGAATTCAAAACAAGATTGAAAAATTAAAGGGAATGAATTCTTTATCACAGGAAAAAACAATAAGTCTAAAAGTATACCCGGGGTATACCCACTACATTTTTTGAATTTTATGAAATCTCTAAACCCCTTGATTTCCCTGGTGGGCGATGAGGGATTTGAACCCCCGACCCTCTCGGTGTAAACGAGACGCTCTCCCGCTGAGCTAATCGCCCTTATAGAGGCTTCTGTATACCCTAGAGGAGCAGAGATTACTAGACAAAAATTATAGAATTTCGCTCCCTCACATATGCTTGAGGCCTGCGCGCAAATAATCAAAGCCCGTCATCAAAGTCAGAATTGCTGCGACCCAAAGACCAAAAGTTCCAATCCACTCAAGGGGAAGAGGAAAGTTCGGGATATGTTCAATAATTAGAAGACTTAAGGCTGTCATTTGTATGCCCGTTTTCCATTTAGCAAGCCTTGTTACAGGAACCGAGACCCGCACTTCAGCTAAGAATTCGCGCAACCCCGAGACCAAAATTTCGCGACATAAAATAATGACTGCAGGTATGAGGCTGAGCCCTCCAATACGTCCAAATCCGACCAGCATCAAAATGGTGGCCGCTACCAAAAGCTTATCCGCAATGGGATCTAAGAAAATGCCAAAGCGACTGGTTTGTTTGAGAGTCCTTGCAAAATACCCATCCAGGTAATCTGTTATACACGCAAAAATGAAAATCACAGCAACAATCCAATTGCTGATGGGGCGATCGAAATAGAAAAGAATTACAACCACCGGAATCAGGGCTATACGCATAAATGTAAGCAGATTAGGTATGGTTGTTGAGTTCATATAAAGAGTGCCCCTCCCCCTTTATATTAACCATACCCATGAAAAAAATCATAGATTTTTTTTGCTAAACTTTTACTGACACCTTTGACATTTTCTAAGTCTTTGATGCCAGCCCCTTCAACTGCTTTTGCTGAGCCAAAATGCTGCAAGAGGGCGCGCTTTCGTGTACTTGCTATCCCAGGGATCGCGTCAAGCTTTGATGTGCGAATGGCCTTTGTGCGCCGTTGGCGATGGGCACGAATAGCATAGCGATGCGCCTCATCCCGTAACCTTTGTAGGAAGTATAAGACCTTATCATTAGGAGCCAGATGAATGGGGGCATATCCCGGCATATGAAAGGTTTCACGCCCTGCATGACGGTCCGGCCCTTTGGCAATGGCAATCAGGCGGACATCAGAAATGCCAAGGTCTGCAAAGACAGCCTCCGCGGTGGATAACTGCCCCTTTCCTCCATCGATCAAAACCACGTCAGGCCATTGCGCTGTATCGTCCTTATCCTGAGCCAAAGCACGGGAAAAACGACGTATAAGCACTTCGCGCAGCATAGCATAATCATCTCCACGCGCTATGTCTTGAGAGCGGATATTAAACTTTCGATAAGCATTCTTCTGAAATCCTTCAGGTCCTGCCACAATCATAGCGCCTACAGGCATGGCACCTTGAATGTGACTGTTGTCATAGACTTCAATGCGATGCGGCAGCACGGGCAATTCGAAAGTGTCCATAAAAGCTTTTAAAAGGTTTTGCTGGCTCGCATGCTCACTCAGATGACGTTCCAGGGCTTCCTTAGCATTCTGGAGAGCATGCCTTACCAAATCCGCCTTGGCGCCTACTTTTGGAGTATGCACAACAACACGCTTTTGCCGCTTCTGTGTGAAAGCCTCTTGGAGGAGTTTTTGCTGTGGCAAAACAACATTTAAAAGGATTTCCTCCGGCAAGGGTGCTTCTTCATAAAATTGACTGATATAGGCCTCGAGAACGCTTTCTGGCTCCACATCTTCCTCATAACTGGGAAAGAATGAATAAGAGCCATAGTTAGAGCCATGCCGAAACAAAAAGAGCTGAATACAAAGGCGCCCCTCTGCTTGATAAAGAGCAAAGACATCCGCATTTTTGACATGAGGTGTATTGATAATTTGTCGCGCTTGGATTGTGGTTAAAGCACGAATCCGGTCTCTAAAAATAGCTGCTCTTTCATAGTCTTGTGTTTGACTCGCCTCCTCCATCCGTTTAGCAAGATCCTCTTGAATTTTATTTGATTTTCCTGCCAAAAAAGCGCGGGTTTCAGTCACCAGTTTTTGATAATCCTTTTCAGAAATATACCTCACGCATGGTGCGCTACAGCGCTTGATTTGATACTGTAGGCAAGGACGCGTTCGAGACGCAAATACAGAATCCGGACAAGACCTAAGCAAGAAAGCTCGATGTAAAGCCGTGAGTGTTGTATTAACCGCTTCTGCTGACGCAAAGGGACCATAATAGTCTCCTGGCAAGTTCTGTGCCCCTCGGTGTTTTGTAAGTCGGGGATAAGGGTGTTCTCCTGTAATACGAATAAAGGCAAAGGACTTGCTATCGCGCATTAAGACATTATATCGAGGCTCTAATTTCTTAATGAGATTCACCTCCAATAGCAAGGCTTCAGCTTCTGTATGAGTCGTCACAAATTCCATACGAACGGTTTCAGCCACCATCCGCTGAAGCCGGATGGGCAGACGATCTACATGAGTATAACTAATTACCCTTTTTTTCAGATTCTTAGCTTTTCCCACATAAAGCACTTCATCCCGCACATTGATCATGCGATACACGCCTGGATGTGAGGGGAGCTTTTGAGCATAGGATTTGATACGTAAGGCCCCCTGCTCAAGAGATGAGAGAATCGTTGTCATGGCTTGAGTTTAGCATAGTTTGAGTATTTCTTGTACAGACCTTCATTTGTCCCCGTAAACTGTGGATAACTTTGTGGGTATATTAAGGGGAGAAGGAATTTTTAATGATCGGCTCTTCTTTTGATTTAAACTGCTTAAAAATGAGGCAGCAGTTTTTAACCCATTGATGCGACTGTATTTTTTAAAGTAAAGATCTTTTTTTTATCTATCAAAAAATTTTTTTCTTGACGTAAAGTTTGAAATTTTTGATTAAGTTTGATCTGTGCATAACATTTATAAATTTGTTCTTTAAAGCCCGCCTAGAAAGTCGCATATTCTCTTCCATTTGCGTGTTTTGGAAAGTCTTCCTATCTCCTTTTATGATGTGAAAAAAAATCATCTTTATGCAGATGACTTAAGGGCGATCAAAGCAATACGATTATTCTGAATTCCAATCGCAATTTTAAATGCCTATCTGAACAGTACCTGTGATGTCACGGGCTTCGCGTGAACGCAAGCTCCTAGGGCTCTAAAGAACAAAGAGTCAGGGTCATGACGTCTGTTAAACCTAAAGGTATATTCTGCAAGGTATTGGCTTAAATATTTTGCTTCAACACCATGGTGCGTTCCGACTATCCAGGACTTTGCGTTAGAAATGAACTTATGAACCCAAGCCAACCAATGGTCCAGTACCTCCTGATTTGAGCTCATCACCTGATAATCAATGTCCACATTCTCTAAATGAATTAAGCTTGGACTAGCGTCAGTATTAACCATGGCGTTTTTCTCAATGGCTTTGTCCACAAAGTTTTGTGCATTTTCCTTTGTTTCTTTGGCTACCAGCACTTTTGCAAATCCGGCTTTGGTTTTTCTGCGCCCTTTTTGATCTCTCCAATCTTTCGACTCAATAGCAACCAAAACCTCTGTTTGATTACCCGTGTGTCTCTTACCAAAAACAGCTCCATCCAATTCAATGATATTCTTGAGCTTATAGGTTTCATCACGTTGTCTGAGAGCCTCCCTAATTTTGTGAAGAAGAATCCAAGCCGTACCATAAGATTTCATCCCAAGGTCTGCCTGTAACTCCATGGCTGAAATGCCACGTTTTCCCTGTGTCACAAGGCAAATTGCTCTCAACCAAATCAACAGGGGAGTCTTTGACTTTTGAAAGATAGTTCCTGCTCTGAGTCGAACCTCAAAGTGGCATTTCCTGCACTCCTTTATCTCTGGATTCTTATGATGATGCCAACAGATTTCATTGCTGCACTTAGGGCAAATAAATTCTTTGCCATCAAATTTTGCTAACCATATCCAGGCTCTGGCCTTTTCTTCAGAATCTAATTCGCTCAAAAGCTTACAGAATTTCATGTGTTGGTATTTCATACTGACTCTCCTCAGAAGAGTCCATCACATCCATTTTCTAAATCACAGGTACTGTTCGGATAGGCATTCAATTTTACCTTCTTTTAAAGCTAGAGCAGCATTGCCAAAAATCTCTCGACGCCATCCTTCAAGAGCTGGGACTTTTGAACACATTTAACTCTTTTTTAATAAAAAAAGTTTATTCTCATTGCAAGTATATCAAAGATATATTTATTAGATAAAAATCTTTAAATTAAATTATAGAGGATAAAATGAGAAAAAACATAATCTTAATAAGTTGTTTGCTTCCTTTAACAGGGCAAAGTTTTGCTCAACCACAAATTGTCTCTGGCTCTGATGTCAGGGTTTCAGCACTTTTTAACACATTTAGTTCAACTCTAAACCCATGGGTGGATATTACTCTTCCTGATGGTACAACAAAAACTATCGCAGTTGTCGAAGGAGAGCGTATTCCAGTTACCGATAATATTCGAGTTGAAGGGAGTGATCGATTTGGGTATACGATAAGGAGCTTTGATGGGAAAGAGCAAGAAGGCACATGTACTGGGGATGTGAAGAGTCCTGCTGTGGCTGTCAGACTATCCTTTAAACTCATAGAAGGAGTAGATCCCAAAGGAACTCCGCCTTGGTTTACATGTAAGGTACTACAGCATAACTAAAATGTAAAAAAACACGATACTCAACTTTTAGGATGACTCAAAAGACATAGTCTCTTGGTGTATACTGTTTTTGAAAAGCTCAGATATACATAGGAGAAAACCATGCCATTGGAGAATTTTATCATAACAGTTATTTTGTTTGATAGATGGAGAATTAAAGAATAGAGAATTAACGGTTGCTTACTGTAGCCTTCCAGACTCATGACTCTGTCGACCCTCGATTCATCGGTCTTCACGGAGCTCAATCACTTCAACTTGCGCTTACGGCCTGAATGTCGCTCTGTCTACGCTTAACTCATGTCGTTACCTCCACAAGCCCAAGACTCGATCCCTGGTGAGCGGGCTTCTCTCTTTCCAGGACGGGAATTTCACCCGTTAGAAACATCAGACTTGTCCTGGCGCACCATGACTACAGATTCTTATTTAAGGGCGATCAAAGCAATACGATTATTCTGAATCCCAATCGCAATTTTTCCTTGTTTCAATGCAAGGGCAGCATTGCCAAAAATCTCCCGACGCCATCCTTCTAGAGCTGGGACCTTTGGTGTCGGGGAACTGGCAATGACCTCAAGGTCGCTCGTCGTTGCGATAAGCTTTGGGGCAACGTGATGTTTTTCCGACTTAACCTTTAATAAAAGCTTGAGCATTTCTAGCAAGGCAGAAGTTCCTGGCCTTGAACTTTCATATTTCTTGACCTGCGGGCAATCTTCAAGAGGAAGGCTCGCTCCTTTATTGATAAGCTCGAGGATTTCTTCAGTCTTATTTTTTTCATGGAGCTGAAAGGGAATCCCCCTTATACACTTGAGATCCTCATATGTTCTTGGGGCTGCTGCCGCGAGTTCTACCATGATCTCATCCTTTAACACGCGGCCCCGCGGGATATTGCGCTTTTGGGCTGTAATTTCACGCCACGCCGCCATCTCTCGGAGTATAGCCAGCAGGCGCGGCTTTGGCGAACGTACCCTTATCTTTTTCCAAATCTTATAAGGATCAATAGCATAGGTTTTAGGGTCAGTTAAAATAGAAAGTTCGGCCTCTAGCCAGTGCAACCGGTCTTCTTTTACCAATTTTGCATAGAGCTTTTCATATATGACGCGCAAATGCGTGACATCTCCCAGGGCATAGGTTAATTGTTTATCCGTAAGAGGACGTTGTGCCCAATGGGTATAACGGGACGACTTATCAAGGCTCACTTTTGCGTATTGGCGCACCAAGGCCTCATAGGCCACCGAATCCCCAAACCCACACACCATAGCTGCAATTTGAGTATCAAAAAGATGGGTGGGGATTTTGCCCGTCATATGGTAAAAAATTTCTACATCTTGACGCCCAGAATGAATGACTTTTATGAGCTCTGATTTTTGCAAGAGGGTAAAGAAAGGAGCTAAGTCTAATTCCTTGGATAGGGGATCAATAATAAAAGCCTCCTCCGCAAGCCCCATTTGTATGAGGCACAGTTGAGGCCAATATGTCGTTTCTCTCACAAATTCTGTATCAAGGGTTATAAAGGATTCTTGAGCTGCACGCTCACAAAGTTCTTTTAAATCAGAAGTTTTTGTAATAATTTTCATTCATTCTCGTTATCATTGAAAGCGAGTCTTGACAAGAGACTCAGAATGCCTACCACTAGAGAAAGAAATTTTTAAGAGAGAGCATAGAGGTACATGTTAAACCCATACCGTTCCAACACTTGTGGTGCGTTACGCGTTGAAAATACAAAAGAAACAGTACGTCTTTCGGGCTGGGTCCATCGTAAGCGAGATCACGGTCAACTCCTCTTTATCGATTTAAGAGATCACTATGGCCTTACTCAATGTGTCATTGATGTGGATAATCCCTTTTTTAAGGAGGCTGAAGAGCTGAAATTGGAAAGCGTGATCACCCTCGAGGGACGTGTCGTTAAACGAACGGAGGAGACGGTTAACACCCAAATGCCCACGGGCGAAATTGAAGTTGTCATTGAGAATCTAAAAGTCCAATCCAGGGCAGATGTTCTCCCTCTTCAAGTCAATAGTAATGCCGAGTTCCCTGAAGAAACTCGGCTTAAGTATCGCTTTTTAGATTTGAGACGGGAGAAAATGCATGAGAACATTATTTTCCGCAGCCGCATTATCTCCCGCCTTCGTGAGAAAATGATTGAGAAAGGTTTCCTTGAATTTCAAACGCCGATCCTTACGGCCAGTTCCCCTGAAGGTGCGCGAGATTATTTAGTGCCGAGTCGTGTACATCCTGGAAAGTTTTATGCACTCCCTCAAGCGCCTCAACAATTCAAACAACTCCTTATGGTAGCGGGTTTTGATAAATATTTTCAGATTGCCCCTTGTTTCAGGGATGAAGACGCACGGGCAGATCGATCCCCAGGAGAATTTTACCAACTCGATTTTGAGATGTCCTTTGTGACGCAAGAGGATGTTTTTTCCACCATTGAACCCATTCTTCATGACGTTTTCGTCGAGTTTGGGAAGGGCAAAGTCGTCACCCCCCTTCCCTTCCCCCGCATTACTTATGCGGAATCTATGATGAAATATGGAACCGATAAGCCTGATTTAAGAAATCCTCTTTTGATCACGGATGTGTCCGACGTTTTCCAAGGCTCAGCTTTTAGTCTTTTCGCCAATGCCATTGAACATGGCTCCATCGTCCGCGCCATTCCTGCGCCGAACACTGCAGAACACCCCCGAAGTTTTTTTGATAAAATGAATGAATGGGCCCGCGAACAAGGTGCAGGCGGGCTTGGCTATATTACCTTTGCCGCAGACGGCCCTAAGGGCCCTATTGCAAAACACTTAGATCAGGAGCGTCTTAATAAACTTTGCTTTATCACGGGCGCAAAGGAGAAGGATTCCGTTTTCTTTGCTTGCGGCAAACCCAAAGATGCTGAAAAGCTTGCGGGGCTTGCCCGCACTCACTTAGGCGAAGAGCTGGATCTTCTCGAGAAGAATGCCTTTCGCTTTTGTTTTATCATCGATTTTCCCATGTATGAATATAATGAAGAAAAGGGAAAAATCGAATTTTCTCATAATCCCTTCTCTATGCCTCAGGGGGGGCTCGAAGCTTTAGAAACCCAAGCCCCTCTTGAGATTCTTGCCTATCAATATGATATTGTCTGTAATGGGATTGAGCTTTGTACGGGCAGTATTCGGAATCACTTACCTGAAGTCATGATCAAAGCCTTTACTTTTGCTGGTTATAGCCAAGAAGAAGTTGAGACACAATTTTCAGGCATGTTGAATGCGTTTCGCTATGGGGCACCCCCGCACGGAGGGGCAGCGCCTGGTATTGATAGAATTGTTATGCTTCTCGCAGATGAGCCTAACATTCGAGAGGTCATCGCTTTTCCCATGACCCAACGCGCAGAAGACTTACTTGTCGGCGCTCCTGCCCCTATTCGTCCGGAGCAATTAAAAGAGCTGCATATTCTCTTCGCGCCTCCCCCTAAAAAGGACTAAACCCCCTTCCATAACCCTAAGGAGCGTTATGTTTAATGAAGTATGTAACCAAAAGAACACCCTTTTAAAAATAAGCTTGCTTCTTTTGACTTTTATGATTTTAGGGATAGTCATCCTGGGGGGCATTACCCGCCTCACGGGATCAGGCCTTTCTATAGTCGACTGGAAACCCCTTATGGGAATCCTCCCTCCTCTCTCAGCGACAGAGTGGATGAACGAGTTTTCTAAATATCAACAAAGCCCAGAGTTTCAAAAAGTTAATTTTGGCATGTCCTTGGCTGATTTTAAGGCTATTTTTTGGCTTGAATATGTTCATCGTCTATGGGGGCGGCTTTTAGCCATTGTTCTTCTAATCCCGACCTTTCTCATCATCTTTAAAAAGCAGAAGGCATCCCTTTGGCCCTATGTGGTACTTTTATGGACTTTGGGACTTGCCCAAGGCTTTATGGGGTGGTTGATGGTCAAAAGTGGCCTTTATCATGATCCTCATGTTAGCCCTTATCGTTTAGCAGCCCACCTTCTTTTAGGCTTTGCAGTCTTTAGCGTCGCCCTTTGGATGACCCTCAAGCTTTTTCAACCCTCACTTCAGCTCTTTCGTCAGGGTTTTTCTGAAAAAGCCTATAAGAAATTAATGCGCCTCTGCCTCCTGGCTTCAGTTTTTGTTTTGCTTACAGCCTTTATGGGCGCTCTCGTTGCGGGCCTTAAAGCAGGACTTCTCTATAATACATTTCCTTTGATGGGCAATGATTTTGTTCCGCCAGAACTATTCACTCTGACGCCTTGGTGGTTAGATATGCTTCAAAATCCAGTAACGGTTCAGTTTATCCATCGGTGGCTTGCACTCCTAACTGCATTCTTATGTGTTGCTATTTGGGTTTATGGACGTAGTGAATTTATTCCGCCCCTCCTCTCAAATGCTTTGGTGGGAATGGCCTTTGTGGCTCTTCTTCAGCTAGCCTTCGGCATTAGCACTCTTCTTTACGCTGTACCCATCGGACTTGCCGCCCTTCATCAAGGATTTTCCTTTGTTTTATTTGGATCTCTTCTATTTAATATCTTTCTTCTTTACACTCGTAAAAATGACATATTAAGATACGAGTAATGGCAACACCTTTTACAAAAATGCAGGCTTTGGGCAATGATTTTGTTCTTATAGAAGAAAACGCCCTCAAGAAGCCTCTTACAACAAAGCAAATCCGTTTTCTTGCTGATCGAAGGCGGGGCATAGGGTGTGATCAACTGATTATCTTTAAGGACTCACCCAAAGCCGATGCGACGCTTGCCTTTTATAATGCGGATGGGAGCACTGCTCAAGCATGCGGAAATGGCATACGCTGCGTTGCGCATTACCTTGGTAAAGATAGAGGCACCATTCAAACCCCCTCTTTTCTTTCTACCTTTTGGAAAAAAAAGAATCAGATTACTGTTTCCCTCAGAGACCCTACCTTTCAAGGACCTCTACACAAGGGTCATCGCGTAAACGTTGGCAATCCTCATTTGGTTTTTTTTACAGAAGATCTAGAGGAGTATGATCTTGAAGGACTTGCCCTTTCTTTTCAGCCTGCTCGAGGGATCAATGTCGAGCTCGCCCAAATTATCTCTCCCAAAATCATAAAAGCAAAAGTGTGGGAACGGGGAGCAGGGATAACCCCTGCGTGCGGGTCAGGTGCTTGTGCTGTGGGAATATTAGGTTTAAAGCTTGGTTTGATCAAAGAATCTCCCGTTTCTATTGAAATGCCAGGCGGCTCATTAACAGTAGAGTGGGCAGAGGGCAAGCCCCTTTTTCTAACGGGCCCCGTTGAATTTTGTTATGAAGGAATCATTGATATACTATGACTACCAATGTTGTCACCTTTGGATGCCGCCTGAACGCCTATGAGTCAGAGGTTATCAGGGAAAAAGCACTCTCTGCCGGGCTTACTAATGCAGTTGTATTTAACACCTGTGCGGTAACGGCAGAAGCAGAACGCCAAGCCCGTCAAGCCATCCGTAAATATAAACGGGAAAATCCTCACGCGAAAATTATCGTCACAGGGTGCAGTGCCCAAATCAGCCCTGATACTTATGCACACATGCCTGAAGTCGATCAGGTCCTTGGGAACAGGGAAAAGCTAGAGGAAAAGTATTTTCGCCTCCTTCCCGATTCTGAGCGCGTGATCGTTAACGATATTATGTCTGTGAAAGAAACTGCTGAACACTTAATTGCTGGCTTTGATGGCCGCGCGCGCGCTTTTATCCAAGTGCAAAATGGCTGTAACCACCGCTGTACCTTTTGTACCATTCCCTATGGCCGTGGCAATAGCCGCAGTGTGCCCTTGGGCGTTATTGTTGATCAAACGCGCCTTCTTCTTGAAAAAGGCTTTAAAGAAATCGTTCTTACAGGTGTTGATATTACAGCCTACGGAGAAGACCTTCCTGGAAAACCCTCCTTAGGCCAAATCGTCCAGCGCCTTTTAACTCAGGTTCCGGAGCTCCCGCGCCTTCGCCTCTCTTCAATGGATCCCGTTGAGGTGGATGAAAACTTGCTCCAAATTTTTGCCAATGAGCCCCGTTTGATGCCCCATCTCCATTTGAGCCTTCAAGCTGGAGATGATATGATTCTAAAGCGCATGAAACGCCGCCACCTCCGTCAGGATGCCATCAATATCTGTCAAAAGTTTCGTCGCTTGCGACCAGATGTGACGTTTGGGGCTGATATTATCGCGGGCTTTCCTACAGAGACAGAGGCAATGTTTGAAAATACATTACAAATTGTTGAGGAATGTAATTTAAGTTTCCTTCATGTCTTCCCTTATTCGCCGCGGAAAGGAACACCTGCCGCACGTATGCCTCAAGTGGACAAAGAAGTTCGGAAAGAAAGGGCAGTTCGTTTACGTCATGCTGTTCAAAGAAATCTTGAAAAAACCCTCAATTCCTTTGTCTATAAAGAAATCAGTGTGCTCTTTGAAAGCGAGACTCAAGGCCACAGTGAACATTTCCTAATTGTCAAAGCAACAACGCCACAAATACCAGGGTCTCTTGTCACAATGCGCGTTGTGAAAGCCAAAAACGATCATCTCATTGGAGAATCCCTCCCATGAGCACATGGTTTACACGCTTTAAGGAAGGTCTTAAGAAATCCTCAACTCGCCTTACAGAAGGCATCACAACCCTTGTCGCTAAACGGAAGTTGGATGATAAGACCTTGGACGAGCTTGAAGATCTCCTCATTACCAGTGATTTAGGCGTCGAATCCTCTCACGAACTTATCCAAAGGCTGAGCAAAAAAAAATACAATCAGGACATTACCTTAGAGGAGGTAAAAGAAAGCTTTGCCCAAGACATTAAGGACTTGCTCCTTCCTTATGCTATCCCTTTAAAACCAGAAGGTATCTCAAAACCATTTGTTATTCTTGTACTAGGGGTTAATGGATCAGGAAAAACAACGACAATTGGGAAACTTGCAAAGCAATGGAAGGGCCAAGGTTATCGACTATCCCTCGTTGCAGGAGATACCTTTCGAGCTGCTGCTATTGAACAATTGGAAATTTGGGCCGATCGGGCCAAGGTGCCTCTTGAAAAGGCGCTTTCAAAAGATGCCGCAGGCCTTGTTTACGATGCTCTTCAGAAAGCCAAAGCCCGCCGTGATGACATTGTCTTGATTGATACAGCCGGTCGCCTGCAGAATAAGACTGAACTCATGGATGAGCTTAAGAAAATCAAGCGTGTCATCCAAAAAATTGACGCCACAGCGCCCCATGCAACCCTTTTAGTCTTGGACGCCACTACAGGTCAAAATGCCCTCAATCAGGTCAAGGTTTTCCAGGAAGCGGTTGATGTCTCAGGTCTTATTGTGACCAAGCTTGATGGGACGGCAAAGGGAGGCGTTCTTGTTGCTATCAGTAAGCAATTTGGTCTTCCCATTCATGCGGTAGGCGTAGGCGAACATATCGATGATCTCCATAGTTTCTCAGCTCAAGAATTTGCGGTGAATTTATTAGGTATTAAGGACAAATGGCACTAACTTAAGAAATCAGGGATTGCCCCTCACTAAGTTAGCGCCATTAAGATTACCCCTCTGTTAGGCTTAACCCCCCTTGCCATTTAAGGTGAAACAAATCATATTGAAAGTATCATTAGAGGATACTTAAATATGCTTAGCAAGTTTTTAGACCCCAAGAATGACCTGGCTTTTCGGAGGATTTTTGGGACTGAAAAGAATAAGGATATTCTGATCCACTTTTTGAATGATATTTTTGGGCGTACGACAAATCCCATAGAAGGTGTGACGTTTCTTAAAACAGCTCAAGAACCTGAGGTTGCTTCTCAACGGGTCAGCATTGTGGACATTTTGTGTAAAGATACAAAAGGACATCATTTTATTGTTGAAATGCAAGTAGCTCATGAGCCTGGCTTTGAAAAGAGAGCTCAATTTTATGCAGCGAGAGCTTATATTCAGCAAAGAGAAAAAGGAACAGATTATAAAGACTTAAAGGAAGTCACCTTTCTTGCAATTACAGATTACACTCTTTTTCCAGAAGAAGAGGGCTATCTTTCTCATCATCATATATTGAATACCAAGAACCATGAACGACAATTGAAAGACTTTTCCTTTTCGTTTTTAGAGCTGCCCAAGTTTCATAAAACAAAAGAGCAGCTAATTACGATGACAGAGAAGTGGGCTTACTTTTTTAAGTATGCTCCTCAGACGAAGGAACAAGATCTCAAAAACATCATTGGGAAAGATTTTATTATGAAGAGAGCTTACGAGGAGTTGAATCGGTTTTCATGGACGACGGAAGACTTGTGGAACTATAATTCCGTAGACATGAAGCAATCAGCAGACCGAGCCATTCAAGAAGGCGCCTTTGATCGCGGTAAAGAAGAAGGAAGGGAAGAAGGAAGGGAAGAAGGAATTGAAAAAGTAGCAAAGAACATGCTGGCTCAAGGTATTGACGTTGAAATAATAGCCTCTGTAACGGGGTTTTCCAAAGAAGAAATCAAAAGACTTCAAAACTTATAGAGGTGTCCTTTTATAAATGGCATCCCTTCTAAGTTAGTGCCATTAGTATTAAAGACCGCATGTCATAAGCATGCTTGAGAGGGCAACAAATTGCCGGTTCAGGCGCCCTTCAAGGCATCCACCTTCCGTCAAGTAATTTTCTGCAATGGCATCAAAGAGACGATGAAACCCATGGACATCGCCAGAATCTGCCAGTTGCAATGCAAGATTAAAGGCATGGGAGCAAAGCTTAGGCTGCATATCGGCTTGATACGTCTTGTCGATATGCTCCTCCATATCCTTTTGTGTTACAGGAGTTCCTTGATAAGTATAGCCATCAAAAAGATATGGATGCTCCGTCAACGCTTTTTTTAATTGTTCTTTTACTTGCTCAACGGTTAAAGTTCCACTCGTAGGGAACAGTTCATCCGCAGCTCCGATAAGGATATCAACATTGGCTTTATAGAAAACATCCATAAAATGAACACTAGCATCTTGTTTGCTTTTTGTGGACTCATCCATAAATTTTGCTGTAGGAGCAAACTTTTCTCTTAGCTGCTTAATATTTGGATGTTTATTAATTTGTCCTCGGAGAGACGCACCTGGTTCCATATCTAATCCGGACAAAGCCCGAGCCAGCAGAAAATCAGATTCCTCTTGCTTGTGTTGAGCAGAAGATGAAGACGATGAAGACGACGTTGTTGTCGATCTTTCTCTCTCATCTAAATCGAATAAAGCTTGAGCCAGCAACCAATCAGATTCTACCTGGGCTGAGGAAGAAGAGGAAGACGATATTGTCGATCTTTCTCTCTCATCTAAATTGAATAAAGCTTGAGCCAGCAATCTATCATTGTCATTGTCATTGTCATTGTCGTCATCGTCCATCGCCTGAACAATGTTAAGAGGCGCTAAGAAACTGAAAAATAAAAGAAGTCCAAAAAATTTATTCATAATAAATACCCAAAAAACACATTAAAACACTAACTATAACATAGCGAATAGAAGGAGAAATTACAAGACCTCGCGAGGAACTAATTGATCTTCAGGGATATGGTCAATAAAAAGGATGCCGTTCAGATGATCGATTTCATGTTGAATAAGGCGCGCAAGAAAGCCTTTGACTCTGCCTTTAACCTTTTTCCCATCAGGGGTCCAGGCTTCGTAAAGGATTTCCGTAAAACGTGGAACTTCTCCCTTGACGCCATCAACAGAAAAACAAGCTTCCCAATCGATGGTTTTCTTTTTTGAGACAGGCTTAAAGGACGGGTTGATCCAAATGGACTTGGGAAGCATATCCGTAAAATCCTCACGGTATTGTTTTAGCTCCTCATCATTAGCCTCTAAAATAATGACGCGTTTACTATATCCAATCTGAGGGGCTGCAAGTCCTGCACAACTTTCCTCTGCATCAAACTTCGCTTCTAGCTGGCGTATTACGTCTTGAGTTTCCTCATCTATAGGAAAGGTAATCAGCGTTGTGGGGACACGCAAAATCCCCTTCTTTTTGCAGGAAGGATCGTTAATTACCACATAAGGTGGCAGTTTTTTGGGAACAAAATGCTTCATTCGTTTATTAAATCGTCACTCCTTGAAGTAAGCAAGGATTTTTTTAGCATTTTCATGTACACTTTTAAAAAACACACAAAAGGCATTAGATGTGGAAGCGCTATTCCCTTGGATAGGGGTTGTCTCTCTTATCTTGGTTTTTTTGATTATTGATCTTGGAATTTTCAATAAGATTCCCCACGCTATTTCTATGCGGGAAGCTTTGGAAATGAGCGTAGTATGGATCAGTCTTGCCCTCGGTTTTAACCTTGCTGTTTGGTATTGGAAGGGGGGAGAACCAGCCCTTGCCTTTTTTACAGGCTATTTACTTGAAAAGCTTTTAAGCCTCGACAACATGTTTGTTTTCCTTATTATTTTTAACTTTTTTAATATTCATCCTCGTCATCAACACCGCATTCTTTTTTGGGGAATTTTAGGCGCCATTGTCTTCCGGCTTCTCCTCATTCTTCTAGGGATTAAGCTTATTCAAACTTTTGACTGGATTTTATATATTTTCGGCCTTCTTTTAATTTATTCCAGTTATAAAGTCTTCAAAGAACGAAATAAACCGGCTGAAATTGAAGCCAATGCCTTTATTTTGTGGGCAAGGAAATGGATTCCTATCCGAGAAAACTATAAAGGACGGCGGTTTTTTCTTTATAGAGACGGGAAATGGCTTGCGACGCCTATTTTTTTGGTTCTTATGACCATTGAAGTCAGCGATATCGTTTTTGCTATTGATTCAATCCCCGCCATTTTTGGTATCACCCTTGATCCCTTTATCGTTTTTACCTCAAACATCTTTGCCATCTTGGGTCTGAGGTCACTTTACTTTTTGTTAGCTCATATCTTGCCGCGCTTTTATTATCTCCAACATGCTCTAGCCGTAATTTTAGGTTTTATTGGGATAAAATTAATTTTGACCCAGCATGTGGACATCCCTCTCTGGACCTCGCTTGCCGTCATTACTGTAACCCTTTTTATCGCTATTCTAGCCTCTTTAAGACGAACAAAAAATAATTCTTATTAAATCTATGGCTTTTCAAATGATTAAAATTATGATTTAATTTTAAAAAAAAGGAGGAAAAAAATATGACTTTCTTATTTCACCAATCTTTGGCTATCTGCTATTTAGCACTTACAGCAGGCTCTGCTCTCTACATTTGGGCTGCGAGGAATGAGGGGCCAGGAGCATTGTTTGCTAAGTATGCTTCTGTAACCATATACATTCTGACGCTTCTTTCCATCGTCCATGTGCTCTTTAATGGAGGTCGCCACTGGGATGGCGTTACATTCTCTGAACCTTGGCAAATCGCTGTTACACCCACGACAGGTCAACAGAGCAATTAAATTCTAACTTTCTTCTAAACTAAAATGGGGGCTATTATAGCCCCCACTTAAGAGGTATAGAAGTGTTGCTTTTTAATTTTTTAAAGCGCTTTACAAACTTTGGGACTTTAACCATCATTGATAGTCAGGGGCGCATATATGAGTTTATTGGCACAAAGTCTCCGAAAATAACCTTAAGGCTTCATTCAAAAAAAATCGAAAGACGTCTTTATTTTTTCCCTATGCTTGCTCTTGGTGAAGGCTATATGGACGGCGATATCACCGTAGAAGATGGAGACATCTATGATTTGCTTCTTTTTTGCGCAGCGAACGATAAAGAATCAGGGCTTTTCGTGACACTTATGAAGAAGTTAACCGCCTTCCGCCATGCTTACCATCAATATAATCCCGTTCACGCCTCTCGTAAAAACGTTGCCCATCATTATGATTTGTCCGAAAACTTGTATCGTCTCTTCCTCGATGAAGATATGCAATATTCTTGTGCATATTTCACAAAGTTAGAGGATAGCTTAGAAACGGCCCAAATAAACAAAAAGGCTCACATTGCCGCCAAACTCATCCTCAAACCAGGTCTGCGTGTCCTTGATATTGGCAGCGGGTGGGGAGGCCTTGCCATAACTCTTGCTCGTGAAGCGGATGTCGATGTTACAGGTCTTACCCTCTCAGAAGAACAGCATCGCGTGGCCACCCAAAGAGTAAAGGAAGCCGGTCTTGAAACCCAGGTACGGTTTCATCTTCGAGACTACCGCCAAGAAACAGGAGCTTACGATCGCATTGTTTCTGTGGGCATGTTTGAGCATGTGGGCGTTAAACATTTTGATGACTTTTTTTTAAAGGTATCGTCCCTCTTGACCCCGGAAGGTATTGCTCTGCTCCATTCAATAGGTTGTTCATCGGGACCTAATATTCCCAACCCTTGGTTAAGCAAGTATATTTTTCCAGGCGGCTATGCGCCGGCCCTCTCGGAAACCCTTTCTTCGATTGAATCCTCTGGCTTGTATGTCACAGACATTGAAATCTTGCATCACCATTATGCGGAAACCCTTCGTCATTGGCGCCTTAGGTATCAGAAAAGGGAGAAGGAAATAAAGCTAAAGTGGGGCGAGCGCTTCTACCGTATGTGGGACTTTTATCTTGCTTCTTGTGAGGTAGCCTTTTGTAAACGAGACTATATGGCTTTTCAAATTCAAATGTTTAAAAATCATGAAATGTCCCCGCTCACGCGTAATTATATTCGAGGGGAAGAGGTTAAACTTTTAAATATTCTCCAGCTCGCGCAAAAGAGAGCCTAATTATTCCGCACCACCGTCAGGAAGAAAACCCCCAACTTGGGCACTCCAGAGGGTTTTATAAAGCCCTCCTTTCTTGATGAGGCTCTTATGGGTGCCATCTTCAACGATCTTGCCCTGATCAAAGACCAAAAGACGATCCATGTTCAAAAGTGTCGAAAGTCGATGCGCAACAACTAAAGCGGTCCGTCCTTCCATAAGGAGTGAAAGACTTTCTTGAATAAGATTTTCTGTCACAGAATCAAGGGCGCTTGTTGCCTCATCCAAAATGAGTATAGGAGCATCTTTTAAAATCGCTCGCGCAATTGTAATCCTCTGTCTCTGACCTCCTGAGAGCTTGGCTCCTCTTTCACCAACTAATGCCTTATACCCCCCAGAAAGCCCCAGGATGAATTCATGGGCATGGGCTTTCTGCGCAGCTACAATCACGTCGTCATCCGAGGCATCGGGCCGTCCATAGCGAATATTGTCTATAATGGTTCGATGGAACAAAGTAGATTCTTGCGGAATGAGCGCTATAGCTTTGCGTAAGCTTTCTTGCGTCACTTTGGCAATATCTTGCCCATCTACCAAGATCTGTCCCGATTGAATATCAAAGAGGCGTAAAATAAGGTTTACAAAGGTAGATTTTCCACTCCCAGAATATCCTACAAGGCCTATTTTCTGCCCCGGTTGAATCAAAACTGACTTCTCTGTGAAAAAGGGAGTTTCATCTCTATATTGAAAATGAACTTTTTGAAACTGAATTTTCCCTTTCTTCACAAGGATATCTTTAGCAGCTGGCGCATCAACAACCTTGACAGGAGCCTTCAAGAGGCTCAAGGCCTGCTTACAAATTCCGATTTCCTTAAAGAAATTGGGCAATTCAAGACTTGTCCACCATAAGATCATGATGATGTTCCAGGAAGTATTGAAAACAAGAACGATATCTCCAACTGTAATGCTATTATGCACCCAAGAATAATATGCATACCCATTAAGGGCCATGCCTGGTCCAAAAAATGTCAGTGCTCCCAGAATTAAGCGCACTTTTTCAATGTAAATCATTTGACGACGATTTTCGTGGAGTTCTTGGGTTTGACTTGCTCCCACATATTTAAGCTCAAAAAGCTTGTTGGCAAATATTTTGACTGCAAAATAGTTTGTAAGGCTATCGACAATCCGGCCATTTAGGCGACTTCTTGTTTCCGAATGCAGATGTGAATAATAGGTGCATCGAAAGGAATAGACGATTCCAACACCGATATGAATCAGGGCCCATCCTATAAGGAGAGAAGCAAAAAACGGGCTGAGTTGGTAAAAAATATAGGATGCAATTACAACTGCAACAAATGAAGGAATAAAAAGGGTAATCAAAAGCTGAAGAATATGGTTTAAATTATCGACCATATCGGAAATTTTTGTCGAAATTTCGCCCGCAAAATGCGTTGAAAAATAGGATTGAGATTGGTTGAGCATATGGGAGAAGATGTACATCCTAATCTCCTTATCTAAGCTTGGAAATGTAGAACTCATCAAAAGCCCCGCACACCGAAAGGCAACTTCAACACTAATCCATAAAGCAATTGCGCTTAAAATTGGACCTTTTAAGACTGACCAGGAATCTTGCCGATCTCCAATATAAGTGGAAAACCCATCCACAATTTTACCAAAGAGCAAAGGAAAAATTGTCTGATCAATACACCAGGCAAACCATAAGAACTGGGTAAATAAAAGACTAAGCCAGTGGCGTTTTATGAAATAGAACGCAAATCCCCATAAGGTTTTCGCTGGCGCGAAATTTTCTTTGGAAAGCATGAATACTTCCTACTAAGATGGATTGCATGATTGTTTATAGGTGTTGCGATTAATTAATCTAATACCACGACCTACAAAAATTGGCAAGCCTTTATTTTTCTTAAGAAATTAATGCTTGCTTTTATTCTAAGTTTATAGTAATATAAAAAATAGGACGGAGATATAGAATAGAATGCTCACCGCATTTCTTTCTTCTCCGTCCCTTTTTATGCCTCTGGAACTTGCGTAGCTACAAGCTTCCAATTAGGGTTATTACTTTCCAAGGGATGTGAGAAAGTCCAAATATCTGTAACTTCAGAATAATGATCTGGATCCCCTTCTAAAACTTTCCCCTTCAAATTACGTGTGACTAAGCATTGCTCTGACACAAAACGAACGGTTACATAAGCCATCCTAGCTTCTTCTCGCTGATCAAGCACTTCAGCCATTACAACCCGAGCCACATCAACCTCTAAGGTTTTCTTGGCCTTTTGGCGCGTTTCAATAGCATCCTCAAAGGTTTCTAATAGGGGCCCCCCTAAGAGTCTTTGAAGAACCTTTTTATCTCCTAAAGCGTAGGCTTGAACAATCTTGCGAAAGGCGATTTCAGCCCCCTGCAGGAACCGGTCCTTATCCATATCTTTGGGCTCAGCTTTAGTTTCTCTCTCTTTGCCTTTTGATGACATTGATTGAGCCCGCACAGGAACAACATTATCGTCTTCTAAAGAGCGCCTTTTGCGAACGGGTTTATCTTTGTCATGGGTTCCCAGCACAAGCCATAGGCGATAGCCTAAAAACATAGCAAGGGCTGCAAGAAGCACGAGATCTAAAAAAGCCATAGAATCCTCTGTTGTCCAATTCTCTTTTTATATAGTGATTTCTTCATGTTGTCATCACGTGCTTTTAAAACCTAGGGGATGTCAATAGCACGTGAAACTCCATGGGCCAAGGCCCATGGTATCTTATGTTTCTTCGTCGGGTTTCACCCGCCGACTTGCTACGGCGAAGCCTAGCGTAGCCGAGAGCATATCCGCCTTCGCCAAGGCTTTGTCGGATACCCGCCCCGCTCCAAGCCCCGTGCCAAGGCACGGGGCTTTGCGGAAGCGGATAAAAACAAACCTATGAAAATTCTGTTTTTAAATTCACCTGCCTTAACTTTATTGGCAACGTCTCTTTTTATACCATGCATATCCAAAGTCTAACTTTGGATATGTGTGGTGTTAAGATTTTTTCTTAGAGAGTAGCTTTTATTGAGCAGAAATCGCCGAATTGGCCATTTGGACAAGCTCATCTTGACTGGCAAATTGCCATCGTATGGTATAGAGGACATCTTTGTAAACCCATTCAATCTTTGGATCAAAAAAGGAACAAATTGCATACCCTTCGGTGTAATACCCTTTAATATTATTGTTTAAGTCAACTGGAACCTTATCTATTTTCTTATTCAACACCGTATATTCATCATCTTTGAGCTTGCCATTGAGCTCTGCCCTAACCGTCCCAAATGTACAAAAGTGCGCAGTACAGCCGGGGGTAGACCCAATAGTTATCATATACTGCTCTTTAGCCTGAGTCTCGGTTGTTGCAAAGTAAATCTTTCCTTTTTCGGCTTGGATGATTGTTGGAAATAGGACGGGGATTTTTGCAAAATCCTTAACCTCTTTAATAACGTCATCTAGGTTATAAATTGGCTTGACCTTTACATCGATCGTTTGATTTGTTGGAATCATCAGAAGCGTTTTATCAATGCCATCCGCCATGGCCGATTCACCGCTAAGACTGATAAGTAAAAGCGAGAACGATAACGATGTGTACTTCATAGTTTGATCCCTTAAGGTCCTAACGTCTTTTTGTCTTCTAGTGTAATCGTCAATACTACACCTTTCCATAACGTTATATTATACCATCTATTTTTATTTAGTCAACCTTTGCGCGAGACAAAGGGTTGCAATCTGCAAAAAGAATGCTAATATAAAAGTCAAATTATACGACTGGATAACAGGAGTGGGTTGCGGCCCACTTTTTTTATTGGATATTGTAGAAACATGAGTGTAGAAAAGCATATACGAGACATCATAAGCTCTTCTCTTGAAGCAAGGGGGTATAGGGTTGTGCGCATACAACTCCAAGGCTCAAAGCGAAAAACCCTTCAAATCATGATTGAAAGGGACGATGGAAACAATATCACAATTGATGATTGTACTGCTGTCAGTCAGATCGCGTCAGTTTTATTGGACGTCAACGATCTCATACACGAGTCTTATGTGCTTGAAGTCTCCTCTCCTGGATTGGATCGTCCGCTTGTCCTTAAGGAAGACTACGCCAGATTTAAGGGGTCAATGGTAAGGATTGAACTTAAAATCCCTCGTGAAGGACGTCGCCATTTTCAAGGTATTCTCTTAGGGGTTAAAGAGGATTTGATAACAATAGAATTGACCCCACAAAAGGAAGTTGCAGAATTTGCCTTTTCTGACATACAAAAGGCTAAATTAGTTCCTGATTATGAACATGCTCAATAGATTGAGGGAAAGATGACGGAAATACATACAAGCCCTGGAAGTCGAGACATTTTACTCGTTGCAGAGACAGTTGCACGCGAAAAATCTATCGAAAAAGATCAAGTTTTAGAAGCTATGGAACAAGCCATTCAAAAGGCAGGTCGGTCAAAATATGGCTATGAGCATGATATTCGTGCAAAAATTGACCGTAAAACCGGGGAAATCACCCTCTTCCGCTGTCAAGAAATCGTTGAAGAAGTTGAAAATCCTTTAACCCAACTTACCTTAGAGCAGGCACAAGCCATTAATCCAGAGCTTAAAGTTGGAGACTTACTTACAGAAGTTCTTCCTCCTATCGATTTTGGGCGTGTTGCAGCACAAACAGCAAAACAAGTTATCTTTCAAAAGGTCAGAGATGCCGAACGCCAACGCCAATATGAAGAATACAAGAACCGTGTGGGTGAAGTCGTTAGTGGCATTGTCAAACGTATTGAATTTGGCAATATTTTCATAGAGCTTGGAAAGGCGGAAGCTCTTTTACGCCGCGATGAAATGATTCCTCGGGAAAACCTTCGTCTTGGAGATAGAGTCCGCGCCTATATTTATGATGTGCGGACAGAGCCCCGGGGCGCTCAAATTTTTGTCTCGCGTACACGGCCCGAATTCATGGCAAAGCTCTTCATGCAAGAAGTGCCCGAAATTTATGATGGAATCATTGAGATTAAAGCCGTTGCCCGCGATCCCGGAAGCCGTGCCAAAATTGCTGTAACCACTTCAGATCCATCTATTGATCCCGTAGGATCTTGTGTGGGAATGCGAGGAAGCCGTGTTCAAGCGGTTGTTTCCGAACTACAAGGGGAAAAAATTGATATCATCCCTTGGTCTCAAAATCCCGCAACCTTCATTGTCAATGCTCTTTCTCCAGCAGAAGTTACCAAAGTAGTTGTGGATGAGGACAATCAACGCATTGACGTTGTTGTTCCCGATGAACAATTAAGTCTTGCGATTGGACGACGTGGGCAAAATGTACGACTTGCTTCTATTCTCTCTGGATGGAAAGTCGATATTCTCACAGAAGCTCAAGAATCTGAACGTCGTACAGAGGAAATGAAACTTCGCTCAAAAACCTTCGTTGATGCGCTTGATGTTGATGAAATGATCGCCCATCTTTTAATCGCTGAAGGCTTTTCCAAGATTGAAGAGGTTGCCTATATCGACCTTAATGAACTTGCCGCTATCGAAGGTTTTGATAGCGATTTAGCCACTGAACTTCAAAATCGCGCAAAAGCCTACCTTGAAGTTCAAGAACGTCATTTGACAAAACGCTTGAAGGAGCTCAAACTTGCTAAAGATTTGACGTCATTTGAAGGCCTAGATCTAGATATTCTTGTTGCCCTCGGGGAAAAGAACATTAAAAAACTCGACGATCTAGCAGATTTGGCCGGCGACGAGCTTCTAGAACTGCTTCCTGAGGGACGAATTTCTGAAGAAAAAGCGCAAGAAATTATTATGGCAGCTAGAGCCCATTGGTTCGATGCAGAGAAAAAATCAACTGAAAGTTAAGATGCGATGACGGATAACAACGGTACACAGAACCAAAAAAAGCCTCTGACTCTTTCGCCGAAGACCCTGACTTTAAAGAAGGGAGTGGGAGACAAGCATGTGCGCCAGAGTTTTTCTCATGGGCGTTCCAAGACTGTCACTGTTGAAGTTAAGCGTAAGCGCGTCATTCTCCCGAACCAAGGCAAAGGTGAGAAAAAAGGCGAGAAAACACTAGGGAGCTCTGGGCTTACACAGCAGCAAATTCAAGAACGTCTCGAAGCTCTCCATGGGGCCATAAAAACTCAAGTTGAAGAGGCCAGTTCTTCTCGTGCTAAAATCCAAGAACAGGAAATAAAACCTTCTCAAGCTGAAGAGCCTTTAGAAGAACCACAGCAGGAGACAGGGGCAGAAACGGCTTCCATTCCTATTGAGCAACCTCAACCGTTTCCACCATCCGAACCCCACCATAAGAAAAAAACTGTTTATTCGTCTTACGAAGATGAAGACGAAGCGGGTCCCCGCCGTGGCAAAGGGGGCGATATTAAAGCAAAAATACCTCCAGTTAAAAGAACAGAACCACGTCGCCGCAGCGGGAAAATCACAGTCGTACAAGCTCTGCGTGCCGATGAGGATAAACCGACGCGAAGTCTTGCTGCGATGCGGCGCCTCCGTGAAAAACGGAAAATGGCTGGTATTGAAGTTCCAAAACAAAAGGTCATTCGCGAAGTTGTTATCCCTGAAGTTATCACTGTACAAGAGCTTTCAAATCGCCTTGCGGAACGTGGCGCTGATGTCATTAAAGCTTTGATGAAAATGGGCGTCATGGCCACTATCACTCAATCCATTGATGCGGACACTGCTGAGCTTATTGCTACAGAATTTGGGCACCAAGTTAAACGTGTTTCAGAATCGGATATTGAAATTGGCCTTCACATCAGAGATGAGGATCCCGTTCTTTTAAAACCGCGCCCTCCTGTGGTTACGGTTATGGGTCATGTGGATCATGGAAAAACCTCCCTTCTTGATGCTTTAAGAAAGACAGACGTTGTTGCAGGTGAAGCCGGCGGCATTACGCAACATATTGGCGCTTATCAAGTCACTTTAAGCTCGAAGGATAAAATTACCTTTATTGACACCCCTGGCCATGCGGCTTTTACGGAAATGCGCGCACGGGGGGCGAATGTAACAGATATCGTTGTTCTCGTTGTTGCAGCAGACGACGGGGTGAAAGATCAAACGATTGAAGCCATTCACCATGCCAAGGCTGCGAACGTTCCCATTATTATTGCTATTAACAAAATGGATAAACCAGGCGCCAATCCCGAACAAGTTCGAAACATGCTGATGCAGCATGAAATTTTCCTTGAAAAGGTTGGCGGTGACATTCTGGATGTAGAAGTTTCCGCCAAAACCGGCCTCAATCTAAATAAGCTCGAAGAAACCATATTACTACAGGCTGAAATTTTAGAACTCAAAGCCAATCCTGACAGGACGGCAGAGGGGGTAGTTGTTGAATCTAAGTTAGAACGCGGTCGCGGAGTGGTTTCTACTGTCCTGGTGCAAAAAGGCACACTTAGGGTGGGAGATCTCTTTGTCGCAGGGGCCGAATATGGGCGCGTTCGTGCTCTTATTGATGATCGTAGCCATCAAATTGACGCCGCAGGACCGTCTGTTCCTGTCGAAGTTTTGGGTTTTAACGGAGCGCCTATGGCGGGAGACGATTTTGTGGTCGTTGAAAACGAAAATCGCGCCCGAGAAATTTCTGAATTTAGACACCGTCGTGCACGAGAAGCAAAGAGCGCGATTTCAGTTCGCGATACCATGGAACAAATGTTTTCTAAAATTTCAGAAGAAGGTGAAGTTCGTGAACTTCCCCTTATCATCAAATCGGATGTTCAGGGTTCAATGGAAGCTATTAGCGGCAGTTTGGCTAGGCTTTCCACTGAGGAAGTCAAGGTCAAGATCTTACACCAGGCCGTTGGAGAAATTACGGAAAGCGATGTCACCCTTGCAAAGGCCTCTCGAGCTATGATCATTGGTTTTAATGTTCGTGCAAACCCACAGGCTCGCGAAGCAGCTCGCCGGGATGGCATTGAAATTCGTTATTATTCAATCATCTATGATGTTGTCGATGATATAAAGGCAGCGCTGGGTGGCTTGCTTGCACCAACGTTACGAGAGAAATACCTTGGAAAGGCACAAATTCGAAATATCTTTTCCATCCCAAAGGTGGGCAAAGTTGCAGGTTGCATGATCACCGAAGGGCTCGTCAAACGTGGCAGCAAGGTCCGCCTATTACGTGACAATATTGTTATCCATGAAGGAAGTCTCAAGACACTTAAACGGTTTAAGGATGAAGTAAAAGAAGTGCGTGAGGGATATGAGTGTGGCATGGCCTTTGAAAATTATAATGACATTAAAGAGAACGACAGCATCGAGTGTTTTGAGATCGAAGAAATTTCAAGGACACTTGACTAATGATAAAATCCCAAGGCCCTAGCCAACGCCAACTCCGCGTTGGCGAAGAAATTCGTCATATCCTTGCTGAAACATTATCCTATAGATGTTCAGGTGATGAACTTCTTGATCATTCAACTATCACTGTGACTGAAGTCCGCGTTAGTCCAGACCTTCAGAATGCAACTGTTTTTGTTATCCCTTTAGGGGGGAAGCAATTGCCTGAAGTTCTTGCGGCACTGAAAGAAAATTCTAAATACTTTCGAAAGGAAGTGGCCCAAAAACTCAAAACACGCATCGCCCCTCGCCTTGCCTTCCAAGCAGATTTTTCTTTTGACAATGCCTCAAGGATTGAATCTATTTTAAATTCTCTTAAAGCGCCTAAAGAGACTTCCAAACATAAGTGACTCTTTCTCTCACACCCTATGTAAATTAACTTAAATTTAAATTTACGAGATTTTTTCACCATTTGTGAAAGAAAGGACTAGAATTCTTGCGTATTTTAGATACAATTGCGTGATTGTTAACTCACAATTTGGTAAAATAACTTGAATGAAACTTTAGATAATTTTTTAGGCGGGCGTGCTAAGCTTGTTCAACCGTCTGAAGGCTATAGAGCTGGTATTGACCCCATATTTCTAGCAGCATCCATCCACCCCAAACCAAAAGAAAAAATTCTCGATGTAGGCTCAGGCGTTGGCGTAGCTTGTATTTCTTTAGCTGTCCGTTGTCTAGAAGCTCAAATTATCGGTTTAGAAGTGCAAGAAAAACTCGTAGAACTTGCTCAAACAAACATCCGAGCGAATAAACTGGAAAAGCGAGTGGAAATCCTTAACGGTAATCTCGAATATCCCCCAGTCTTGCTCAAGGAGAACTCCTTTGATCAAGTAATGACAAATCCCCCTTACTTTGAAGAGAAACGAGTACAATTATCACCCGTAGTAGGACGGGCTCAAGCCAATACAGAAACAATGGATTTAGGAACTTGGATAAAGTGCTGTTTGAAATTTCTCAAGCCAAAGGGCGTCTTCACTATGATTCATCGGACAGAACGCCTCTCCGAAATTTGTGCCCATCTTGGCACAAAGGTTGGAGACCTTGTCATTTATCCGCTTTGGCCGGGAGCTAATAAGCCCGCACGAAGGGTTATTATCCAAGGTCGTAAAAATATTAAAGGCGAGCCTCGCCTTGCCAGAGGCCTTATTCTTCATGGAGCTACGGAGAAGTACACCCCTGAGGCGGAAGCTATTTTACGCCACGCACAACCTATTGTGCTTTAGAGAGCTAAAATAATTTTACAATTTGCTCTTTCGTAAGCGTTTGTCATCCAAGCGGCTTAACCGTGAAGGAAGTGGAGGACGCGACACATATGTAGGGGGCTCAAGAAATTGAGCAACTTTTAGAGGCAGGATAAATAATCTCAATCAGAAAACTCTCCCTCATTTTTAGAGGGGATACCTAAAAATCGTATTTTGCTCTTGTTTTTTTCATAATAAACATTACATCCCAATTGAAGATTGTATAAATCAGAATTTATTATTGAAGATGAAAAATTTAATTCTTTCAATTGTTCTATCATTAGTTCCTCTAAACGTTGTTTTAGCAGGACATCCTGCTCCTGAGGACATTTCTCTTATGACTGAACAATTTGTTCTTCAAACGGTTCGTTTTCAAGAGAATTTTGATCCTCAGGACAAGAAGCTCTCTTTTAACTATAGTCAGACTCTAAAAGAAGAAATATGTACCACAGAAGAAGTCGGCGATAAGCAAGGGGGTATCTTCTTCCAAAACAAAAAAAATCCAAATGCCCCTCTTATAGTCCATTTTCATGGTGGTGGTAATGATGCTGATTTTACGACAAATAAATTTAGTACCCTTCTTTATGAACTTCTCAAGAGCGGCTTTTCTGTTTATTGTCCCCACTACGATTCAAATGATTGTGATACTAACCTTCTCGACAAGATAAGAATCGCTCTTTTCTCTTACTATTCTAAGCATCCATCAGATTCTAAGAGTTTTTTTATTGATGCCTTCAGTTCTGGAGTCCAAACAGCAAATCGTTTTCTCAAAGCTCGGCATAATAATCAAAAAAAAGATGAATATAGTATCTTGGGCGCGCATTATCGTGTGGGAAACTATGAAAAAGATTTTCATATTAACTTACAAGAACATATTAATTTTCCATTATTTGTATCACTTGCGGGGCAAGATAAAATTGTAGGAGAGCCATTCTTTGGATTTAACATGATTCGATATTTGTTAGATCATCAACGTAAGGTAGATTTTCACTTTATGCCCACAGGTAGCCATCACCTTATTCCAAAGGATCTTTTAGGTACTGATAAGGAATTTCCTAAAGTGGATAATCAGACAGCTGATCAATATGCACCAGCCAAGCAATATGCGTCTTTAAAACATAATACGCCCCAATTCCAAGAGCTTTATGACTATGTTGCTTTTAAAGCACGTGTTTGGGAATACTTTTTATCCTTAAGCGAGAATGGGACGGAAGTTCGTGATCAGAGTCTATTTGCTCCGGAGCGGGTTAGAAACCGCGTTTCAGAAGTTAGTACCAAATTTTATATGGGTCAACATGAGGAAAACACTCTAAAGAAAATGATTGATCTTAGCGCCTCAACAAATAATGCGACAGGAATCAGAAGCAATGCAACTGCACTTATTAAGGGGGCATCTCCCAGTCGTATTTATAAAAACTCTTATGGGAAAGATGGCCTGATAGAAAAAGAAACATCAGAACTTGATCAAGAGTTCATTGAGCGGATTTTAGACAGCGAAGCAGACTATATGCAAGGACAAGAGGGAGAGGTATTCCCTGCCTATCATGGAACAACCCGTGAGGTTGCTGCTCTTTATACGATCATGTCTCTGTTTGAACAGGCCAAATTAGGGCAAATGGGTTCATCTGAAGTTCCCCGTTTGCGTTGCCCAGCCTATTTTGACAGATCACGATCTCTTCAAGAGGTCTTATCCTCTTTCGAAGCACATGCAGACTTGCCTGAACAAAAAGCACAGAAAAGACATTTTAATTATAATGAGGGATTCAATAATTGGTTTGTTGCCGCATCCCCTTGGTTATTTGGGGGACATGTTAGAGAAGGAAGTTTTCCATTATCCTTTATGCGCGAGGAGACATTGCGTAAAGCTATCAACTTAAGGGAAATGCTTTTTGTATTTTTTACTTCCCAAGGAATTAAGACAACACGTGGAATGTTAGATCGGTATATAACTTTGGCTCAAGAGTGCCCCTCCACACTCTTTCAAATATTTATGTCAAAAACATATCTGGATGAACATGCTTATTTGTGTGAAATGTGGGGTGAACCGATAGACTATCTGTTAGGACAAACCTCAAGATTTTTAACAAAGTTTAGCGAAACTCCAGATGAAGCAGAAAAAGAATTGCAAGACCATAGAAAGGACTTCAATAATCCGAGAGGGGAGCCAGATTTTGCTCACTATGGGTTAGCGCCGGAGCTACAAATGCGTATTATGGTTGATCCAACAGAATTTAGTCAAGAAGTTGTCGTAAAGCCACATCCTCGTAATACCGCAGATTATGAGAGGTTTATGAATAACCTAAAGCAATTGCTTGTTCAGGATGTTGTAAAGGTCGAGAAATCAGAGAAACTAGATTTTTTTGATTTTGATCAAGTTCTATGCGACATTCTATCTGGGCGCGTTGATAAATTAAAAAAGGTAAACTTTACTCAAAAAGATTTTGATCGTACCTTTAAGGATCCTATTGCAGAAAGAGAAAAGCAGCAGACAACTTTATTTGAATTTGCTTTACAATACGCCTTCGATGACGTCATTTGTCATCTTTTGAGCGTACATCCTGCCCCAACTGATTTAATTAAAACCCATGCCGAACAAGTCAACCACCGAATCAGTGTGAGAGATGATGCTAGATTACTCGAATTTGTCATTCAGAACAATTCATTGGAAAAAGAAAAGACTGACCTAATGAAATATATTATGCACCATAATTATAACTGCGCGCAGTATATTCTAAATCTTGGTCTCAGCAATTTATTTAAACGGCCTTTGATAGCTCCGGATAGTAATCAGGAAATAACCTCCTTTCCAAAGGAAGGGTCGGCTTACATCCCGATGAATGTAGTATATATGATGGAAAGGTATGATTCAACAGCCCTGAGCGCCAATGTGTTAGAGAAAATAAAAACTAAGACATTAGGTGAAAATAAGAACCGTCTCCTAAATTTCATAACGCACTATTATATAGACTTATTACATAATATCCAAGTTGTCCTAGATGGGTTGCCCGAAGAAAATTTGAAACGCTGGTGTGCAGGGTACTTTTATATCCTCCATACCGACGAAGCGTCGAAATCACTTATCAGAGATGACAAAATTGTCGGGGCTCACCTTGAATCATTCAAGAAGCGTTATGGTCTTACTCCACGTCTAAAGATTTTCAATCCAATGGGTTGATTTCGAATAATGAAATAAGTAAGGCAATGTAGAAAATGACTATCCACGTCCAAACTCTCTATAGATCGTTCATTTAGACATATCCCTATCACCACAAAAGCCGTTGAATAAGGGGGCTCATCGGACAATGAAACGTGAAGGTCTTCCTGACGTTGTCGCTCCCGACTTCGACGGAAGATGAGGGAGGAGGCAAGTTAAGTCATTGAAAAGCTTGGTGTGAGGTTTTAATTTTGATTTGTTGTGCCTAATTTTACCAACCCTTTGAAAAACAACACTTCTTAAACTCGTCTCCCTCGAATATCGATGAAGTCGGGATCATCATTTTACGCCTTATTAATAAAAAACTTTAACTTTTTCTTAATATAAAAAGTTTAAAGTTATACGTGAATTAAATATGAACAACAAAAGATCAAAAGGAGAAGAAAATGAAATTTAAATTATTAATCGCTGCATCCGTCTTATCTGTTATCGTTGCAATTCAAGCTAGAGCTGACGATACGAAAGTTACACTGACCTGCCCTACCATTACGAATGCAATGTGTGGTGGGGGGAATTTGTCAACAGGCTGTTCAATTGGTGAAGTGTTCCTTGGCCCAACAGGTTATGGTATAAGTATAAAATTCAGTGACCCCGGTGACCCAACTGGTGTGTGGGGTGTTATAAACTCGCCAATTCCTAGACCTGGAATTTTTTCACCTTATACTGTTGCGGACGTAGAGCCAGCCGGGGTCACTTTGACTGATAATGCGAAAATCCCAACTTGTATTTACAACTTTAAATTTTGGGATTCTGACGCTCCTAACACCTCGGTCTCCGTATATTGGAGTGAACCATTACGTGACTGTTCCGCCACTGCTACAACACGGACTTTTAGTTGTACAAAATCATCCGGCGCTTCAAAAGCATCTAGCGCTTCAAAATCATCGAACGCCTCTTAAGCTATTTAAGGAGAGAGGGGTGAATTCACCCCTCTTTTTTAACCTCGATTACCACAAAGGCTGTCGAATAGGGTGGTTCGTCAGAAAAGGAAACGTGAAGAGACTCTTTATGACCAGAGGGAACACAAGACGATAGTCTCTCCCAAGCTTTTCCGTGAAAACAAAGTTGAGGAGCGCCCAAAGGACTACGGAGGGTTTCAATATTTTGCCAGGAAATCCCCTCCCTCATCCCCGTACCAAGCGCCTTAACAGCCGCTTCTTTTGCAGCAAAGCGATTAGAATAAACCCGCAAAGGATAAGGGCTTTGCTCGGCGTAGATGCGTTCATTTTCCGTAAATATCCTTTGTAGGAACTGATCTCCAAATTTATGAATGAGTTTTTCAAGGCGCCTTGAATCGATAAGATCAATCCCTATACCAATAATCATCTAGCCCCTCTCAACAGAAAGCACCCGCTGTGACAGACGAAGAGCGGCTATAATCGCCATGAGATGATCGAGGTTTCGCACATCGAGATCAACGCTCATTTCATAAAATTCTGGGGTTCGGTTGTTAATTTTTAAGTGGATAATATTTGCGTTTTCTCGCGCCATAATCGCTGTTATAGCCGCGATCGTCCCAGGTTGGTGGATGACAACAAGAGATATTCTTGCCACATGTTGCCCCAGATCAGGCGAATCCTTTGTCCAGTTGATATCTAGTAAACGTTCTGGAGTTTCCGCAAAAAGGTCGAGGGTTTCACAATCGGAGGTATGAATCGTCACTCCCTTTCCTGTCGTGACAACCCCTAAAATGTGGTCACCCGGCACGGGGTGACAGCAACCAGCGTAATGAACTGCCATTCCAGGAATCAACCCCTCGATGGCGAGAGCTTCTTTTTTTGGCTTTTTGTGGGCTTCTTTTTTCCCAGTTAATTTCTTCGGGGCTTTTTTTAGTTTATGCTCAGGATAAAGGATCCGTACCAATTCTTGGGTTGTCTTTAAGCCCTCGCCCAAATACGCATAAACATCCTCTATGGTTTTCACACCAAAAGGCTCGAGCGCTGCTCCTAAGCTTTTCTCATTAAACTCCAAATGCTCCTGTTTGAGAGATCTTTGAATCATTGTCTTTCCAAGATTTACAAATTGTTGATGCATCTGCTGACGTATAAAACGGCGAATGCTGGCACGTGCTTTGCCCGTTACAACAATTTTTTCCCATGTGGGTGACGGGTGTTGTGTCTTGGAGGTAATAATATCGACTTGATCTCCATTTTCGAGCTCCGTACGCAAGGGCATCATTCGCCCATTAATTCTCACGCCACTACAATGATTTCCAACGCTTGAATGGACTGCGTAGGCAAAATCAATAGCCGTCGCTCCTCTTGGTAAGGTAATGAGGTCTCCTTTAGGGGTAAAACAAAACACCTGATCATGAAACATCTCAAGCTTAGTGTGTTCAAGAAATTCTTCAGGACCTTCCGTTGTTTCTAATATCTCTAAAAGCCCACGCAACCAACGATATTGATGCCCCTCATGGGAAACGCCTTGCTTATATTGCCAGTGGGCTGCCACACCTAATTCATCGACCTCATCCATCTCCTTTGTTCGAATTTGAACTTCAATGCGACGCTGCTGGGGCCCAATGACAGTAGTATGGATTGACTGGTAGTTGTTCTGCTTTGGTGTGCTGATGTAATCTTTAAAGCGGCCGGGAATGACGGAATAGGTGCTATGGATAACGCCCAGAGCACGGTAACATTCTGCTGGAGAATCTACGAGAATCCGAAAAGCCATAATATCAGAGAGTTGCTCAAAGGTAATGTTTTTTAGCTTCATCTTTTTCCATATAGAGCAAGCGGTCTTTTCTCGCCCCGTAACAACTGCCTTAATCCCACTTTCTTCGAGAACTTGCTTAAGCTCATCCATAATTGGGGTTAAAACATCCTCTCCCCGAGCGCGTAAAAAATGAAGGCGTGAAAGAATGGAGTCATAGGCATCAGGATGAAGTTGTGCAAAGGCCAAATTTTCAAGCTCATTTTTGACTTGATGAAGACCAATTCGTTCTGCAAGGGGAACATAAATTTCCATTGTCTCCAGAGAGATACGCCGTCTTTTTTCTTCGGATGTAACGAAATAAAGGGTTCGCATATTATGCAATCGATCGGCAAGCTTTATAAGAAGAACGCGGATGTCTGAAGACATAGCCAATAGAAGCTTGCGGAAATTTTCGGCTTGTTTGGCTTTATCTGACTGGAATTCAATTTGCGAGAGCTTTGTGACACCATCGACCAGAAAGACCACTTCTTTCCCAAAAAGTTTCTCAATTTCATCCAAAGTTGCAATGGTATCTTCAACCGTATCATGAAGAAGCGCAGTGACGATACTCGCCACATCTAAGCGCATGTCAACTAAAATGCCTGCAACTTCGAGGGGGTGGGTAAAGTAAGGATCTCCTGATGCTCGTTTTTGAGTCCCATGGGCTTTCATTGCGAAAACATATGCACGGTTCAGAAGATCTTCGTCCGCTTTAGGGTCATATGCTTTTACGCCTTCAACAAGCTCATATTGACGAATCATGAAGACTCAATTCTTAAGCAAGGACTTATTCAAGTCACCTTAAGTCAGAAGGATTATTCTTCTTCCTCTGTGCTTTCTAAGTCAATTTCAATATCTTCTTCATCATCGCTTATCTCATCGTCAAGAGCAAGGCTTTCGATTTCAGTTTGATGTTGGCCTTCACCTGCATAAGATTGTTCTTCTGATAAAAGTTCTATGTATTCTTCTTCTGGCTCTTCACCAGGAATATATTTTTGAAGCCCTTGAATTAGATTTTCTTGAAGCTCTTCTAAGTTAACGGTTTTATCTGCAATCTCGCGTAAAGCCACAACAGGGTTTTTATCATTATCACGAGAAACCGTTAGGGGTGAACCCGCTGAAACTTGCCGTGCGCGTTGAGAGGCGAGCAAAACCAGATCAAACCGGTTAGGAACTTCACGAATGCAATCTTCAACTGTGACACGAGCCATTTAGATCTCCAGTCTTTTGAGTTAGCCTTGACGAGCCTTGTAACGCGGATTTATTTTATTAATAACATAAGTCCGCCCCTTACGACGAATGACGCGAGAATTTTTATCACGCACTTTAATGGTTTTGATAGAATTTACTATTTTCATCGATCAGTCCGCTTTTATGCAGTAAATAACTGGCCTTATTCCTAGTCTAAAGCTAACTGTTTTGTCAAGAAATAAAAGACAGAGCGCTGCTAGTATAACGTTTCGTAAAAACATTTACATTAATTTATACTAAAAAATGGATTGCTTCGCTTTGCTCGCAATGACATAAAAATTTCATCCTTATCCAACTGAGGTTAAAGTATGCTAAAAATTAAAAAAGTCCCCTCCCCTCACTTTAATGACCGCACAGGGCTCATTGATTCAATCATACTTCATTATACAGACATGCCCTCAGCGGACGAGGCACTTGCTTGGCTTACCAGCCCAAAATCTAGCGTCAGTGCGCATTACCTCATTGATGAGAAGGGTTTTATTTATCACCTTGTGGATGATGAGAAACGCGCCTGGCATGCAGGGACAAGCTTTTGGCAGGGCTGCACCGATCTCAACAATCGTTCCCTAGGTATTGAACTTGCTAATCCTGGTCATTCTTACGGCTATCAACCCTTTCCCGAAGCACAAATCGACACCCTTTTACGCATATGCGAACAGCAGTGTACACGCTGGAACATTCCTAAAACACGAATTTTAGGACATTCCGACATTGCCCCATGCCGAAAACAGGATCCTGGGCACCTTTTTCCTTGGAGTACTCTTGCAAGAGAAGGCTTTGGTTTGTGGCCCACTTCAGGCCTCTCCCTCTCGAAAGAGGAAGGATTTATTGAAAAAGGCCTCGACACTATTGGTTATGAAACCGTCTCCCTTCCGCATACAGTAAGAGCTTTTAAGAGGCATTTTCAACCCCATCAACTGGATGATAGAGCGGATGAGGAAACCTGCCGTCTCATTCAAGGCTTGTTAGACAGCCTAAAAGTGCTTATATAAAGGGTACAGATGGCCGGAGAGGTGCTGCTTTGGCAGAGGAAAGTCCGGGCTCTCTATAGGCACGGTGCCGGATAACGTCCGGCGAGGGTAACCTTAGGGAAAGTGCAACAGAAAGCAAACCGCCTGGAAACGGGTAAGGGTGAAAGGGTGTGGTAAGAGCGCACCGCGCCTTTGGTAACAAAGGTGGCACGGCAAACCCCACCGAGAGCAAGACCAAATAGGAATGATACATAATCGGTCTATAGGTTGTCATTCGGGTCGGTCGCACGAGGCGTAGGGTAACTTACGTCCTAGATGAATACCTCTCCCCTTCTTTAAGGGACAGAACCCGGCTTACAGGCCATCTGTTTATTTCTCAAAGCGCTCAAATTTTTGGAGAGACATGATTGACATCTAAAATATAACAACCATGATAGATTATGAAGTTATATCAATTGGGTATATACGATGAAATTTCAATTTAATCCTCAAAAGTCGGTTTCGAAGCCAATTGTGCGTATTGGAACAGACGTTATCCGTAATCGCATGGGAGAGATTCTTTTTCAAAGTTTTACAAAAGAAAATAAAAAGCTCAGCCAAGAAGAAGCCGATCAACTTGCAAATGAAGGCAAGCGCCTCTCTCGAAATAATAAATCCTCTAAGAAGAGAGATTAGGAATAGGAAAAAAGTTACGGGGCTATGCGGTTGATTTCCGGACCCTTTATTAGTCGACCGTTAAAAGCGCGATTTTAGAAAAATGATCGTCAAGAAGGAAGGCGATGAGAAAAGCGAAAGGACAAAATGGACATGAAGAGGAGATCGAGGGAAGATTAGACGGCTAAAACAGCAGCGATTTGTCTGAAGTTGAAGCCAATGCCCGCAAGAATGGCATTGATTTCATCTCCTTTACGACCTTTAAGATAATTTCTGCGCAAAAGCCCATCGTTTTTCGCATGACCAATGATGGGCTCAATGACAGACCTGCGCTTGATATCTCGTTTAATTGCCGGGGTTACCCCTCGCTTTTGACCTGAAAGAAAAACTTGCGTATGGGGATCTTCCCATTTATGGCCTTTGTATCCTTTGTCGGCAACAAGGCGCTCCGGTAACTTACCGATAATTTTCTCAATGTTTTCAGCTGCGCGTTTAAGGGTATGCCCATCATATGGCCGACCAGGCATGGCCTTTGCATGTAAAATAAAGTGTTTTCCCTTCTTTCCAGAAGTTCTTAAATTTGTCGCTAAAGAGACCTTCACGCCAAATTCATAAGGAGCCCGAGCCTTTCCTTTACTGATGCATTCGACTTCTGGCGCATGCCAGGAATAAAGATAATCAGGATCTCCTCGCTTTTGCTTATATATTTGCTTCGCTTTACGTAAGGTGTCATAAAAGAAAAGGGGAAGCTCTTGGCTGACATTTTCGACTTTCCGTTCCACATCTCGTATCAATCGCCCCAAACGAACACGTATAAATTTTAACTCTCGTTTCGCACGGCGCATTTGCTTTGCATGGATATATCGTCCCACTTTAATAGCTGCCTTTTGAACAACACGCACATAGCTTTGCCGAAGCTTTATCCCAGCCCTGCGTGCCGTCTCACTAAGCTTCGTAATGGCTTTGCGCATAAGACCATGCTCCGTTGGGTGAGTAACATTCTTTTCCTGAACCGTTGTATCAATAGCAACAGACTTTACATCTTTGAGCTTAAGGGCTCCAAGTTCACATGCAATGGCAAGGCTTTCTTGCAATATGGCATCCAAAGTAGACGCTTTAATTCGTCCCCGGAAATGACTCATACTCGAGCGCTCAATGGGAAAGCGATGTTGAAAGAAAATTTCACTGCAAAAGTATTGGAAATAAGGATTTTCAACCCAGCGCGCACAGACCTCCTCATCGGAAAGAGCATAGTATGTTTAAGTAAATTCAGGCCTATCATCAACCGAATGGGAAGCCCTGCTCGACCAATATCAGAATAATAGGGAGAAAATTCCTTATGTAACCGCTCCCAATCCATCAACTTCGTCAGACGACTGAGGGGATGATTTAAATCGATGATTTGATCCAACCGATTACGAAATAGGTCCTGCTGACCGAAATCAATTTGTTGTTTGGGGCGCATATTTTCCATTCCATTTTGCAAGATTCTAATCAAAATCATAGAAAAATCTGGCGTTTTTTAAAAGAGAAAAATACCAAAAAATCTATTGGTTTTAATATGTTATGGACTTTTTAACGGTCGACTATAGCGTTTCATAAAAACATTCACATTAATTTATACTAAAAAATGGATTGCTTCCCACTCGCTACACTCGTGGTCGCAATGACGAAAGGGATTATACTGTGCGCCTGCTTACGATCGTCATCGCGAGCCCCCGTAGGGGGCGTGGCGATCCAAAAAATCCACAGGGAATACTTGTTTAGGTTTTTATGAAACGCTATACTAGATATGCTCTAGCTTTAACGAAGATCAACTTTCTTCTTTCTCACCCGTACATAAGTGGCCCCTGCCCCGCCGTGATTCGGCTTTGCTGGATGGCTATAAGCTGTGACAAGATGCCTTAAGGGAGTTTCTTTAAGCCAACGAGGGAGCTCGCCCCTCATTGTAGTATTATCATCGCTTAAAGAGCCTTTCCCCGTAATCACAAGCACAACACGAAGATAGTTGTTTTGACAGTGGTGTAAAAATCGTTCAAGAGCTTCATACCCTTGATTTAAACTCATGCCATGCAGATCTAATTCCGCCTCAATCTGAAGACGACGCAGCTCTCGCCGTTGAAAGGGCTCAGAGATATCATTAGCCTTTGGTTGCCGCATCGGACGCTCAACAACACGATCTTGTGGCTGCGGGGCTCTAGCGTCAGATACCTCAGGAAGTTTTTTTGTCTTTGATAGGGGCTTGACATCTCCCAACTGGTTGAGCCAAAGACGAAGCTCTTCTGGACTGAGCCTTTGCTTCTTCACTTTTTTCCTCGATGATTTTTTAAGGCTTTTTCGCAAAGACCCAACTCCTTCCATTGACACCCCCGACACGCCACGTGAAAAGCCTCGAGCGTCATCTTATCTTTGATGCGTTGCTTTGCTTCAGCCCATGTTAAAACATCGCCTGGAGAGAGCTCCAAGGCCTGACAATGACGCTCATCAAGAGCGCGGATTTTTTCCTCTGTCCCACACATCCCTTCCTTATGGTGCGGACATACAGCACATATAGAATCCGAACCTGAGCTCACCTGAATAGGATGCTCTTCATTGTTTTGAAGAGTATCATTAATCTCCGTATAGTTTTCAACAAATTCTGGAGAGTATCCCATCCCCTCAAACCCAAGGGTACAGAGGAAATGATGGGGACGAAAGGAAAGACTCATCCTTTTCGATAAGATCTTACGATTTTCAAACCTGTACACAAAAGACCAGCCTTAATAATTCCTGGCACAATAAAGGGTAAAACACCAAAGGCGAGGGCATTGGTAAATCCAAAGAGGTAGGTTAGCCAACTAACACCACAGGCATAGAGAATCAAGGTGCCTACTATACAAAGTCCCATATCCGACTTCCATGAGCCCAAGGAAAACTTTTGCTTCAAGGTTGCCATAAAAAATGAGGCTAGAACAAAGCCAATAAGATAACCAAGCGTAGGCCCTCCCATGTATGTAAGTCCTCCTGAAAAGCCTGAGAGCATAGGGAAACCTGCAGCTGCCAGTCCCAACCAAACCAAGTGAGATTCAAGAGCACGTCGAGGGGTATAGGTTAAACCTACCAACATCACAGCAACTGTTTGGAGATTAATGGGAACAGGCTTTAAAGGAATTTCCACTTGGGAGGCTGCAAAAAGAAGAGCAACTCCTCCTAAGGTAAGCATAAGGTCACGTAAAGCCAAGGGTTTTGTTTTAACAGATGAAAGACTCTCCATTATTCTTCTCCTATAATAAATAACAGATCCTGAGAGGATGTACATTTTGGCAGAGGTTAAATTTTGATGCAAGAAAATTACGTCTGCGACTTAACACACAAATTGTTCATAAACCAAGGAAACTTTTCTGTGTTCGTCATTGAGAGGCCCCATAGGGGCCGCGGCAATCCAGGATATCAGCTACTTTCTAGATTGCTTTGTCGGGATTTCATCCCTCCTCGCAATGACAACAACCCATTGAAATTACAGCATTTTTAAAAATATCAGGTATTAAGCGTCCGCGGGTCAATTTCCTCTATTACATAAAATTTAATTTATCTTCCTTTATTCTTCATCCCACTCATTTAAAGACTTAAAGAGTCATTTTTTAAAGAAATGATAAAAATTTACGCTTTTTTAATAACATTCATATTTAATTATGAATAGAAGGCGGAAAATTTATCCGCAAAAAATAATGAAGAAGGGAGCATTACCATGGCAAGCTGGCAACACAAACTGGATCGTATTCGTCCCCCACGCGTCCAAATTACTTATGACGTTGAAACGGGAGGCGCCCTGCAAGCGTATGAACTTCCCTTCGTGATGGGAATTTTAGCTGATTTGGCAGGAACACCTTCAACGCCATTACCCCCTTTAAAGAAGAGAAAATTCATTGATATAGACCGGGATAACATTAATGATGTGATGGCTTCCTTAAATGCTCAGTTGCCTTTAAGGGTTCAAAATGTCTTGGGAGGGGCAGCACCAGATTTAAACGTTCTTTTGACCTTTCAATCCATGGATAATTTTGATCCTGCAGATATTGTTATGCAAGTCCCTCAGCTTAAAGATCTTTATAATCGAAGAATTTTGTTAAGCGACTTGATCTCTAAATTAGATGGCAATGATGGCCTAGACGCAGAATTAAGAAATATCATTGATAACCCCGATGTCCTCGCCCAACTTAAAAAAGAGCTTGGATCTGGAAATTAAAGGAATTTGAAAAGGGAGTTTACTCATGGCAGATAAGACAAAAAAGACACCAGCAAAAGCAACCCCAACGTCTACTCGAAGCCCTTCACAAGCCGGGGCTAGTTCCGGAGGACAAGGTGGCGGAGGGGGCGGAAGCAGTCTCTTAAATTCCATCATTCAAAATGGAAAACTTGCGCGTGATCCTTCTCAATTTGACAATGCAAAAAAAATGATTGCAGAATTTGTCAATCAAGTTGCAGCAGCCCCTGAGGGAAGTGTCGGAGATGATGTTTACTCATTTATTGTAAATCGCATTAGTCAGATCGATAACTCAATCTCTTTACAGATGGATCAAATTGTTCATCACCCTGACTTCCAACGGTTTGAAGGCTCCTGGAGGGGACTCTTTAAGCTTGTGATGGCAACTGAGACAAGTGAAAGCCTTAAGCTCAAGCTTTGGGTGATTACAAAGCAAGAGTTGTTTGATGACCTTGAAAGAGCGGTTGAATTTGACCAAAGCCAACTCTTTAAAAAGGTTTATGAACACCAATATGGTACCTATGGAGGAATTCCTTTCTCCTGTCTTGTTGGAGATTATGAATTTGGCCGTGGCCCTCAAGATGTAGAGCTTGCAACCCTTATTTCAAACGTGGCGGCTTGTGCTCATGCGCCATTCATTGCAGCAGCATCTCCTGAAATATTTAACTTTGATAGCTTTACAGAAATGAGCAATCCAAGGGATATGTCCAAGCTATTTGATGGAACGGATGCTATTAAGTGGAATAGTTTCCGTCAGACGGATGACTCCCGCTACTTCACGTTGACGCTTCCCCGTGTTTTGATGCGTTTGCCCTATGGTGAGGCCACGAATCCCGTGGAAGGCTTTGATTACGAGGAAGCAGTGGATGGCACTGATAACTCAAAATTCTGCTGGGGAAATTCAGCTTATGCCATGGCGCAAAATATTACGAATGCCTTTGCCCTTTATAAATGGACCGCTGCAATCCGCGGTGTTGAGGGCGGCGGCCTTGTGTCCGACCTTCCAGCGTTCACCTATAAAACTGCAGATGGAGATTTGACCGTAAAATGCCCAACAGAAACGGCTATTACGGACCGCCGTGAGAAAGAATTAAGCACTCTCGGGTTTATGGCTCTTTGTTATTGCAAAGACACAGATTATGCGGCTTTCTTTAGCTCGCAAACAACCCAATTGCCTAAAGAGTATGAGGATGACTTTGCCAATGCCAACTCGGCAATTTCAGCAAGACTTCCCTACATGCTTAACGCCTCCCGCTTTGCTCATTATATCAAAGCGATGATGCGAGACAAGATTGGGTCCTTTATGTCACGCCAAGAGGTTTCTCTCTTCCTGAATTCATGGATTGCGCAATATGTACTTCTTTCCGATGTGGCCCCTGAAACCGTTAAGGCCTCCTTTCCCTTAAGAGAAGCGCGCATAGATGTAACTGAGGATCCTAGTGATCCAGGAAGCTATACAGCTGTTGTTTTTCTAAGACCTTTCTTCCAACTTGAAGAACTCACGGCTTCCTTGCGACTGGTCACAACCTTGCCACAGCCTGTGGCGCGAGGATGAGATATGAGGGATTGATGGAACAACAAAATAAAATGAAAGGAACATAAAATGGCAGATAAACCAACGTCAATATCAGAAGCTGCGAATAGAGGCACAAGCAACTCAAACCTTTATGTCAACATTGCAGATAAAGGAACAGGAACCTTGGCAGGGGACACTGTGGATTCAAAGCTTGTCAAGGCCGATCGCCTTTTATCTTTTAGTGAACAAATGATTCGAGAAATCAATACGGCTGCTGAAAATAATTTGTTCTCTGCAGGAGAAATCGATGCAAGTTGGGTCTATATTGAGATTTTGCGAACGCAAGCTTCGATCTTTGCTCAAAATTCGTTTCTCCAGGGGAGTTGTATTGGTCCTATTAAAGTATTTCGAGCTGATACCATTAATGGTAAGTATACGGTGACAGAAGAAATTGATTATACTGATTGCTATATTACAAAAATCGAAACCACAGCCGTTTCTGAGGAAGGGAAAAAGCTGGATACACTTAAAATTTGGTTCCGCTTTACGGCAAGGACAGATACGCTCTTTTTCTTTGATCAAAATGGGAACGCTCAAGGTCAAGACGTTTCAACCGTCGACTTTACCAAAGGAACTCTTAAAGCCGCCGGTGGCGGCGGTGGTGGCGGACCAGCCCCCACCCCTCCTCCAGCCTAAGAAGCTTGTCCATAAGCAAACAAAGGCGATTCTTCACGAGTCGCCTTTTTTCTTTAGAAGCCATTCAAAAAATGGTAGGTTTAATTAAAGAGGCTTAGGGATGAGAGAATGAAAAAAAATAAGATACAGCGGGGGGTTCTTCCCCCTTTATTTGATAGAATTATTCAACCCAAAGGGGGAAAGGATTTTGAATCAGCCTTGCTTGACGCCAAAGGCCTTCAAGAGTCTATTATACGAGAACTTGGGCTTATGTTGAATACACGGTGCACTTTGAGAAAAGTTGTTTATGATGGTCATATTGAAGAGATTCCGCTTTTTGGGATGCCAGATTTTCTTGGACTTGAAGATTTTAGCGATTTTGACGCTTCAAATCCACAAGAGTGGCCGAAAACGGCCCTTGTGATAGAAACTGCCATTCGAGCCGCAGAGCCCCGCATCTCTAATGTTCACGTAAAAATAGATAAATATGATGCAGCAAGCCAGTCTCTTTCTGTGACGGTAACGGCCTCCCTCAGGGAAACAAAGTTGTTAAAAGAAATTCACTTTCCCTTGACTTTTCAACACAACTCAAAAGGAACAAAGGAAGCCGCGGCTTAAGATTTATCCCCCTCAAAGTTCAAAAGCTAAGGTGCGCTCAATTCCCTGAAGATCCTTCAATACAAAAAGGCGATGAAACCCTGCTTTTTGGAAAAGAGACGACACGCTGTGGGTTTGTCCCACACCAATTTCAAGGACAACCAACCCTTTAGGCGCCAAAAGAGGTGGGATTGCCTTTGCTAGAGATACATAGCTCTCAAGGCCATCTTCCCCTCCGAAAAGTGCTTGGGGGGGATCATACTCCCTTACCCCTCTCTCAAGAGTCTCTTTATCTCGAAGAGGAATATAAGGAGGGTTGCTGACAATGATGTCAAATTTTTTCTTAAGACCTTTGCCCCAGCTTGAGTTTTGAAACTGAGCACGTTTTGAAACACTGTTAAGCTCAGCATTGTACTGAGCCATGGAGAGGGCTCCACTCGCGATGTCTATGCCGAGACCAGAGGCGTTTTGAAACTCATGAAGAAGGGAAATTAAAAGGCACCCCGTGCCTGTGCCACAATCTAAAATCCGCCAGGAATCCTTCTTGTGCGCGCCCACCCACTTTAAAACGGCCTCAATAATCAGTTCTGATTCAGGTCGAGGATCAAGAGTGTGTTCATTCAAATGGAAAGGAAGACCCCAGAATTCGCGCATGCCCTTGAGGCGTGAGAGGGGCTCCCCCTTAAGGCGCCGTTGAAGCCAGGCGCGAATTTTCTCTTCTTCAGAAGAACTAGGTGTGTAGTTGGGATTTAAGGAGACAAAGCTTCCGTCACGGCTAATGGCTGCTCCTAAAAGCCATTTTGCCTCTTGAGGAGCTTCAGCAGCGAAGCCTGCTTTGGTTAAAGCCTCCGCAAGAACTTTCCTCCATTCAGAGAGGCTCATAGAAGGGACTTTGTTTTATAGGGATAATGGCATTCTTGGCGCACGGGGCATGTGGGACAAAGAGGTTTTCGCGCTTTACAAATATAGCGTCCATGAAGAACGAGCCAATGATGAGCTTTCAAAAGCCAGCGTGGAGGGATGCGTTTCATAAGCTGTTTTTCGACTTCAAGTGGCGTTTTGCCTTTGGCAAGGCCCGTCCGGTTTGATACACGAAAGATATGAGTATCTACCGCAATGACGGGCTCCTGAAAGACCGCATTCAACACCACATTAGCCGTTTTGCGTCCCACACCTGGCAAGGATTCGAGAGCCTTCAGATCGTTTGGAACCTGACCATCAAACTCCATGACAAGCTTTTGACAAAGGCCAAGGATGTTTTTAGCCTTAGAATTATAAAGACCAATGGTATTAATATATTTTTTAAGCCCGTCTTCTCCCAAGGCAAGCATTTTTTTAGGGGTATCTGCTATTTTAAACAGCACTTGCGTTGCTTTGTTGACACCCTTATCCGTTGTACGAGCTGAAAGAACAACGGCAACCAAGAGGGTAAAAGGGTTTGTTGAATAAAGCTCTCCTTTCGGATCAGGGTTTTGAGATGACAAATTTTCAAAGAATTTGTCAATCTCACCGGATGTCATAAGAGACGTCAAGAGGTCACCTCTAAAACGTCATCGATGGTGTAAAGACCATGAGCCTTTCCCCACAACCATCGGGAAGCCTCTATAGCACCTTGGGCATAAAGAGAGCGATCCAGAACACGATGGGTGAGGGTAATCATATCTTTTTCCCCAGCAAAGATAATGGCATGATCGCCGACAACACCGCCTCCTCTTAAAACAGCACATTCAATGGTGTGCGGAGGGCGGGGGGACTTTGAAGGATAAGGGGGGTGATTCTCATGGAAACGCTTATCTTCTTTAAGGACTTCAGCAAGAGAAAGGGCAGTCCCTGACGGAGCATCTGCCTTTTGACGGTGGTGCATTTCAAGAATGCTTATATCATAAGATGGGCCTAGCGCTTTTGATGCGACTTGAATGAATTTCTTTAAAAGAGCAATTCCAAAACTTAAATTGGGGGCCACTAAAATGGGAATATGACAAGAAGCTTCTTTCAAGGCAGCTTGGTGCTTGCTGGTTAACCCCGTCATACATGCAACAAGAGGCTTTTCTTGCGAGAGAGCTTCTGAGAGGTGATCCTCAAGTCCTTCGGGAAGGCTGAAATCAATAATAACCTGAGCGTCCTTAAAAGCGATTTCTGGGGAATCGGTAATCAAAAGATTCAACTGCTGAGCTCCAATGAGAATTCCTGCATCCTTTCCCACAAGAGGATTGCTAGGACGCGTCAAAACCCCCGCAATTTCAATCTCGGGATGGTTGGTAATTTCTTTAAGAGTCAACTGACCCATTCGTCCTGTTGCGCCTGCTACTGCAATCTTAAGCATAATCTTTCCTCACCTCTGTTAAATTCAGTTTTATTTCAACTTTTAAGGAGGCAAGAGGATCATGTTTTGCCATCTTTAAAGCCGGAACCTTAATCCCATGATACCGAACAAAAGTAGGGTCTGGCAATCGGGACATTTCCTGAAGATCACAAATTTCAATGACAAGGGAGAGAGGAACTCTGTCCTGAGAAGGGAAGGAGCAAAGTCCAACACCATAGACTTCTATAAGCCCCTTTAAAGAGAGTGGGCAATAGGCATAAATCACATCCTTCTCGAGATTAAGACAGGTTTGATCATCGGCCACAAGGCAGGCGCCCCGATCGATAAGTTCTAAGGCCAGGGAGGATTTACCCATTCCAGGCTTTCCGAGGATAAGGATACCATTTCCATGAAGGGCAACGGTTGTGCCATGGAGGGTGAGTGAGCTCATGGGGCACTCTTTATGAATTTGGCAGCAAAAAAGCCGTCGGTTCCATGCTGAAAAGGGGAAAGGAAGAGAAACCTCTCTCCTTTAAGCCCACAAGGAATAACCTTAAAAGTAGGATGATCTTTGAGAAAAGTTGCGACGACATCCTCATTCTCTTCATAAAACAAGGAGCATGTGGCATAGACTAGGCTCCCCCCTGGCTTGACAAGAGGGGCAGCCCCCGCAAGAAGGACCTGTTGGAGAGCACTGAGTTCGGAAAGATCCTTTGGTGTTAAGGTCCATTTTTTATCGGGATTCCGGCGCCATGTTCCACTTCCAGAACAAGGAGCATCAACAAGAACATGATCGAACCTTTCCTTTTGTCGTTTGAGCCACTTATCCGTCATACCGGAAATTTCTCGAATTTCCACATTAAAGACTCCAGCTCGCTTGAGTCTCTCTTTCGTTCTCTTCAGGCGCCAAAGGGCCGTATCCGTTGCAACAAGACGTCCTTTATTGTCTAAGAGGGCTGCTAATGCGAGGGTTTTTCCCCCAGCACCCGCGCATAAATCTAGGACTGTTTGTCCTGCTTTTGGAGCGATGAGCCCTGCGATAAGTTGAGACCCTTCATCCTGTACCTCAACAAGCCCCTTTTGAAAGGCTTGGGTTTGCGTTATATTCTCACGTCCATGAAGCCGCAATCCCCAAGGAGAGAGAGGCGTTTTCTCAACTTTTAGCCCCGCGGTACTTAAAGCCTTTAAAACCTCTTCGCGGGTCGTTTTCAAAAGATTGGTGCGTAAATCTAAGGGGGCCATTTGCAAAAAGGCTTGGACTTCTTCTTTTAACTGGGAGCCAAAACGGCGTTTTAATAATGGGAAGAGCCATTCGGGGAATTCCCCTTCAACCCAAGGGGGGATGTTTTCGCGGGTTGGGAGCACTTCAAAAATGGCTTGTTCCTTATCGAAAAGTTTTTCCGGCGCATATTTATCTCCCGAAAATAAAACACCAAAGGTTTTGCGCGGCATTTTGTCGAAAACCCACAAATATGAGATAAGACGGACTCGTGCCGCCTCATAAGGGAGCATTAAAAGGGGAGACACCCCTCGCTCCAGAGCCCACCAGTCACAAGAAGCCCTCTGTCGGATAATACTATAGACAAGGGCAGAAATAGCTTGGCGGTCCTTTGAGCCAATAAAACGCCGGGTTTTAAAATAGCGATGACAAATCTGATCCAGGGGTTTTTTTTCTGACCCCTCGAGAGTCAATATTTCAATAACGCTTTGAAGGCGAGCTGCATCCTTCATGGGCGAAATCCTAAAGCAACGACGTATATTTCAGCAGAGTCTCTCCGGCTTGCAGGTGGTTTAAAGTGGGTGACTTTAGCAAAGTGCTTTTTCATCAAGTTCAAAAGGTTTGTTTCTGTTCCGCCGCGCAAAACTTTTATCACGAAAGAGCCATCTTTTTCTAACACGTCTTGGGCAAAAAGAAAGGCTTCTTCTGCAAGAGCCATGATCCTTATATGATCCGTTTGGGAATGCCCCGTGCTCGGTGCTGCCATGTCACTTAAAACTACATCGACACGCCCATTTAAAGCCTCTTTGAGTGTTTTGAGAACAAGAGGGTCAGTAAAATCACCGCAAATAAAATGGACCCCAGGGAGGGGTTCTATGGGTGTTAAGTCAATGCCCACAACTTTTCCTTGAGCGCCCACACGTTCGAGGGCCACTTGAAGCCAGCCTCCAGGACTTGCTCCTAAATCCACAACCCGCGTGCCGCGTTTGAGAATTTTAAATTTATCATCAATCTCTTGGAGTTTATAGGCTGCTCGGGAGCGATAGCCTTTCTCCTTTGCCCTTTGAACATAAGGGTCATTGAGGTGGCGTGTGAGCCACCGTTGGGATGAGATTTTTCTTCCTCGGGCTGTTTTTAGGCGAACAGCTAAGGCGCGACCAGAGTTTTTCTTGTTTTTCATGTTTGCATCAAATCCAAAAGGATGCCTTCGCGAACGCCGCGATCTGCAACACGTACCGGATCAATGGGAAAAATATCATAAATACCCTGGAAAATAGCAACGCCTCCCAAAACCAATTCAGAGCGCATGGGGCCAATACAGGGATGTAGAAGCCTTTCTTCAACGGTCATCGCATAGAGAGAAGAGATGGTTTTAGTGATCATCTCCAGTGTTAAAAGATGGCCGCTGACAAGTTTTCTGTCATAGCGCTCAAGGTTTAAGTAAATGGCAGAAAGCGTTGTGACGGTGCCGCTGGTGCCAATAAGTTGCACGTTATTTTTGCGAAGTTGAGGGTAGATTTGTGCTCTGTCACAAAAGCGCTTGAGCTTTTGTGCGACTTCTTTACGAATCTTTTGAAGGAGTATAAGAGGATCCTTTGTAAAACGCGTTGTTTCGGCCACGGTGACAACGCCCAAGGGAAGGGAAATACAGTCAATAATCTCAGGATATTTTTGAGGAAGAAGTTCAAGCCACATGACTTCTGTGCTGCCCCCACCGATATCAAAAGCAATAGCATAACGGGTGGTATTTTCTAAGAGATCAGCACAGGCTAGAATCGCAAGGCGGGCCTCTTCCGCGGGAGAGATAACTTCAAGTTGAAGACCTGTTTTCTGGTAAATTTGGCGAACAAAATCATCACGGTTTGAGGCCTGACGACAAGCAGCGGTTGCAATATAGCGGGCGCGCCTTATGGGATAGGCGTTAATTTTTTGGCTGCAAATTTTAAGGGCAGAGATGGCTCTTTTTGTGGCCTCTTCAGAGATATGTCCCTTCGTGGCAAGTTCATCTCCCAAACGAATAATTTTAATAAAAGAATCAACAACTTGCAGCCCATCTGCCGTGACTTCCGCAATAAGAAGGCGGCACGCATTTGTCCCCAAGTCAAGCGAAGCCAGGTACTCCTTGGGGTGAGTCATGTATGGATTTTTTAAAATTGTCTCATTCATAGGGATAGAGTAGAACGAGTTCTCTTTATGGGCAACGGTTATATGACACGGTTATATGGCTCAGAAGAAAAGTGAATAGAGCATCGAAACAACATATTGAAACGCAGCACCAATTTTTATACCCAAAGTTTCGACAGATACAACGATAACGGCAGAAATAAGCGCAGCGATCATAGCGTATTCAAGCGCCGTCGCACCACCGTCTGCTCTTAAGAATTGTTTTAAAAAGGGCATGTTTCCCTCCAATTTGACGCTTGCTTTGCTATTTTTTATAATACCACATTTATTAATGAAAACAAACCAACACATTAGTTAAATTAACTCGCAGTTTTAGATTTAAACATTATTGGCTTTTGAACGAGGGAGGAATAAATAATGCTGTCTATCCAAATCGTTAAGAGGAATACAGGAATTGCACCTAAGAGATCAGCAAAGTAATGCTCTCCTATGGGAAGACATGACCCAATAAGCAAAACGTTTAATATCAGGATAGGAATAAAAATATAGAGTCGTTGACTGCGAAAAGTATAAATAAATATTAAAGCCATTATCGCATGAAAAGATGGAAATGTAACGATCCCATTACGCTTAGAGATATTTAAAATACCTTCACGCAATTCAACCAACTGATCTAGAGCATTTCCTAGTTCTATACTTGGAGTATATCCATACCAGACATATGCCCCTAGAGCTGGCAAAACCCCACTTAATATAATTGTTAGGGATAAAGCCATCATAAATTGCATAATGAATCTTTGAAGTGTAACCACATCTCCTCTAGAGCTAAAATAAAAAATAACAAATGGAAATTGATATAAAAAACTATTATAAAAATAAGTGACAAAATTAAGCCATTTCTTATGAGCTCGAAACCAAGAAACTATTTCAGCAGTATTTATCCTAAAGTAGGAATCTGTTAAAGCCAGACTTGAATCAACCAGCGGATAATTTAGGGTTGCCACAAGAAAGGAGAAAACTATCATTAATTGAACAAAAATTAGTATAAATACAAGTGATTCTAAAAGAGAGACAATCCGTGGATCCGGACGAAATAACTTATAAAATAAATAGGGAAAGAAAAAAACAAACAACCCAATAACCACATAAAGCGACAGCTCTTTATCATATATAAAAAACAATGAAGAAAAATAAATCCAAATAAAGTCTAATAAAAAAAAAGAAAAGACCGTTCCCCATTGAATTTTTGTATAACTCAAAATTAATTCCTATTTTTCTTGTCCTCTTCAACCGACAACAAAATTCTCCTAGGACCACTTGATTCAACTTAAAACGCCGTTGCGACAAGCTGGTACAGAGTGCCTACCTTAATACCCAACAATTCAACCGAAACAACAATGAGTGCCGAAATTAAAGTAGCTATAAGCACATATTCCAAAGCCGTCACTCCAACATCTTTCTTCAGCAAGGACACAAGAATAAATTTAAACATCTTGTTCTTCCCTTAGTTAAGAAAAGCAAGGAAAATTCATAGAATCTTCCTCACAATTCTTTTATTAATTCTTTACACGTATCAATCCCTTGCCATTTCAAGTTGATGTTGTTCCTAGATCTTGGTAGCAACGTTTTGAAATGCAGCATCAATTTTTGTTCCCAAAGTTTGTACAGACGCAACGATAATGGCAGCAATAAGCGCGGCAATCATACCGTATTCAAGCGCCGTCACGCCATCGTCCTCTCTCAAAAATTGTTTTAAAATCGTCATGTTTTCCTCCATATCAATAAAATGTTCTTGTTTTTATTATGTAAAATCCATTATTCCATGGTTATGTTTAAAAATTCGTTAACGCCATTCACACCTTTTATTTGACGCTTGCTTTATTATCTTTTATAATACCACATTTATTAAAGAAAGCAAACTTTATTCAACGGAATTCTTGCAAAACACTGATGTTTCAGTCCTCCTTGTTTTCTCTTCAAGAAGGACGTTGAAAATTATGTGCGAATTTAGTAATCATCAGTATATATTTCAAAGAAAGGACCTTATGATGGTCCATTAAGGAGTCAGTCTTATGCGCACTTTTCCTCTTATCTGCCTCTCTCTTTTGCTCTCTTCATGTTCCTCTGTCCAATTGCCAGAGCCTGTTGGACTTGCTTATTTGCAAAACAAGCCTTTGCATTTGAATGTGGGCCGTGTGGAAGTTGTCAAACAATATCAAAGCTCCTCAACGCCCCCTCACGTTGAAAATGAGTTTCCTGTACCCCCTACAGCTATGATCCAACAATGGGTTCAAGACCGGCTCTTGCCCGTTGGAAAATCAGGTCATGTGGTTGTCACAATTGAAGACGCTTCTGTCATCGAAAAGCCTCTTAAGAAAACCGGCGGTTTTCGACGCATGTTTACGGTTGAGCAATCGGAAGAGTACGAAGCTAAAATGTCTGTCAAAATTGAAATTTTTGATGATTTTGGCAATGCTAAAGGATTTGCCTATGCCCGCGCCCAAGGCTCTCGAAGCGTTCCTGAAAACCTTACACTGGGCCAACGCCGCAAGGTCTGGATTAACATGATGGAAAAAATCATGAATAATTTGGATGATGAGCTCGATCGCAATGTCAGGAGCTATCTCGGGGCCTATATTTCTTAGACCCCGCGGCAGATCTGCGGAGCGTCACGTATATGTCGACTCAAGTCCCCACTTTTTCTAAAGAAGGAGCAGGGTGGATTTGTGACTCACTTGAATCTCTTAAAACATACCCACGACCCCACACTGTTTCGATATAATTATCTCCACCAAGTGCATCACAAAGCTTCTTCCGAAGCTTACACACAAAGACATCAATAATTTTTAGCTCTGGTTCATCAATGCCGCCATAAAGATGGTTGAGAAACATTTCTTTAGTGAGGGTTGCTCCCTTCCGTAAAGACAAAAGCTCAAGAATAGCATATTCTTTGCCCGTCAATCGAATGGGCCGCCCATCAATTTCAACAGTGCGAGCTTGTAAATTCACCATTAACCGACCAGTTCGAATAATAGATTCCGCATGCCCCTTTGAGCGACGAATGATCGCTTGAACGCGTGCGCTAAGCTCATTCTTATTGAAAGGTTTTGTGAGATAATCATCCGCTCCAAAGCCAAGGCCTTTTACCTTATCGGAAATTTCGCTCAGCCCAGAAAGGATAAGAATAGGCGTTGCAATGTTGGCGGCTCTGAAGCGTCTTAAAACCTCATAGCCATCCATATCTGGAAGCATAAGGTCAAGAATAATTAAGTCATAATCATAAAGTTTTCCAATCTCTAAACCATCCTCCCCAAGATCTGTCGTATCGACAACAAATCCTTCCGCTCTTAAGGTTAATTCCACGGTCTTTGCTGTTGATGAATCGTCTTCGACCAGTAGTATTCTCATGGATTATCTCCCCCTTAAGTTGTTCAAATTCTTATAAAATTCTTTTTTTATTAAGCTTTAATTCTTAAAATTTAGCAAGCATCTCGTTAATTTTCCGTTAAAAAAAGATTGAATTTTCGAAAAATTTTAGGAAACTTAAAAAAATTGACGTCCCGCGACTTGATCGCGGGATCCAGCCTTAATATTACTTGAGGGCAAATTGACTCAGCTGATTACTCTTGTTGCAGGCTTTCCTTCTCACCAGGAGGGCATAAGCACGGCCCCGGAGGGCAACACGCATTTTTACACCTGTTACACTCTCGTTTAGACTTGTTGTCTGTAGCATTACAATAGCTATTGTTATTACATTTGTTTAGACAATCCTCACAAGCGTCCGCTATAAGAAGGCGTGGCACCAAAATTAACGATCCAACAAATAAGCAAAATACAAGTTTTTTCATATGATACTCCCTTTAGTTTATATTAACACATCATAGTGTATCTGCTTGCCTCGCTCTTCGCAATTTTTAATTAATTACATCAAGAAAATTGTAAAGCCTTGGATTGCTTCCCACTCGCTACACTCGTGGTCGCAATTGACGGAAGAGGTTATATACTGTGCACCTGCCTACGATCGTCATCGCGAGCCCCCGTAGGGGGCGTGGCGATCCAAAAAACCATTATTTATATAGACTTGGATTGCTTCCCACTCGCTACGCTCGTGGTTGTAATGACGGAAGGGAGTATACGTTTTCTTTTGGCCTTTGAGGCAGCAGTTATGCTATAAGAAAATCATATTTTTGAAACCCAAGGATTTTCCATGAATCGCGTGGAACAGATAAAGCGTACTTTTTTGAAGGAATTAGAGGAGGTGGACACCCTTCAAGGGCTTGAGGACTTGCGCGTAAGGGCATTTGGAAAAAAGGGAGAACTCACCCTTCTCATGAAGGAACTCGGGCAAAAAACCCCTGAAGAGCGGCGCACATGGGGAGCCGAGCTTAATGCCCTAAAAGACGTGCTAACAACCGCGCTTGAGGCGCGCAAAGAAATACTCGAAGAAGGATGCTTAAAAGACCAATTAGCCTCAGAATCTTTGGATGTCACCCTCCCGCCACACGCGCGGCCACGGGGCAAGATTCATCCCTTAAGCCATGTTCTCGATCAAGCCATCCACATCTTTGGTCAAATGGGCTTTGTGGTCGCAGAAGGGCCCGATATTGAAGAAGATTTCTATAACTTTACGGCATTAAATATACCCCGAGAACATCCAGCGCGCCAAGAACAAGACACATTTTATCTACCTTCTAGCAACGGTCAGCCCCTTGTATTGCGCACACATACGTCCCCTGTGCAAATTCGCACCATGCAAAAAAACCCTCCGCCTATAAGGATCATTGCCCCAGGCCGCGCCTATCGCTCTGATTACGATGCCACCCACGCGCCCATGTTTCACCAAATCGAGGGTCTTGTAGTTGATAAACACACCCACATGGGCCATCTAAAAGGATGCTTGGAAGAGTTTTGTCGACTTTTCTTTGAGAACCCTTCCCTTAAGTTAAGATTTCGTCCTGGGTATTTTCCCTTCACCGAACCCTCAGCTGAGGTGGATATTTCATGGAAAGGAGAGAGCTGGCTTGAGATTTTAGGATGCGGGATGGTGCACCCCAATGTGCTTCGTAATTGCGATATAGACCCCACTACATACCAAGGTTTTGCCTTTGGCATGGGCCTTGACCGAATTGCCATGCTCAAATATGGCATCGAGGATTTACGCCTCTTTTTTGACTCAGACTTAAGATGGCTCAACCACTATGGTTTTGCCCCAGAGGCACGGGAGTAGAGCAATGCGATTTACCCTCTCATGGCTTAAGGAACACCTCGAGACCAGCGCAACCCTTGATGAGATTTCAGAAAAGCTCACAAACATTGGCCTTCTTGTTGATAAAATTAAAAACCTAGGGGAAGTGCTTACTCCCTTTACCATCTGTGAAATTATTGAGGCCAAAAAGCACCCCAATGCCGATCGCTTACAAGTCTGTCAAGTTCAAACGGGTGAAGAACTCATTCAAGTCGTTTGTGGGGCTAAGAATGCTCGCAAGGGCTTGAAGGCCGTTCTTGCACGCCCCGGGCAAATCATTCCCTCAACACAACAAGTTTTAAAGGTAGGCAAAGTCCGTGATGTGGAAAGCTATGGCATGATGTGCTCAGGCGAAGAGCTTCTTTTAGAAGAAACGTCTGAAGGTATCATTGAAGTCGATTCTAAGGCTCCCGTTGGCCAATCCTATGCTCAATGGCTTGGCCTTGATGATCCCTTAATTGAAATTGAAGTAACCCCCAATCGTGGAGATTGTTTGGGCATTCATGGGGTCGCCCGTGATCTTGCCGCATCAGGAATTGGAAAGCTCAAACCTTTAAAAACAGAAAAAGTCCCGGGAACTTTTCCATGCCCCCTCCCCCTCTCCGTTGACCTTGAGGCCTGTCCTCACTTTACCGGACGTGTGATTCAAGGTGTTAAAAATGGGCCGAGCCCCAAATGGCTTCAAGAGAAGCTTCGTTCCATTGGCCTCCGGCCCATTTCAGCCCTCGTGGATATCACAAATTTCTTTATTTACGACAGGTGTCGACCTCTTCATGTGTTCGATGCGGATAAAATCAAGGGAAAGCTAATGGTTCGCACTTCAAAGGAGGGAGAGACCTTTAAAGCCCTTGATGGAAAAACCTATACGCTTTCTGAGGACATGACAGTCATTACCGATGACTCGGGCATTATTTCCCTCGCTGGTATAATGGGAGGGGAAAGCACGGCCTGCGATGACACCACAAAAAATGTTTTTTTAGAGGCTGCCTTTTTCGATCCAATTCGCACATCAATTACAGGGAGAGTTCTCAACATCTTCAGCGATTCTCGTCATCGTTTTGAACGTTGGGTTGACCCCCTCTCAACTCTCCCCGGCCTTGAAGCCGCCACAAAAATGATCCTTGACCTCTGTGGTGGCACGGCTAGCAAGATCGTCGAAGAAGGAACGCCCCCCTTTGAAGAGATTGAGGTCCCCTTCCTCTCCCCACATTTAGAAAGTCTCGGAGGGCTTTATGTTGACTCCTTGGAGGTTGAAAAAATCTTTACAGCCCTAGGCTTTAAACTCCTTGAAGCGGATAACGGATATGGCCTTATCCCCCCCTCTTGGCGATCGGATATTGCCCAAGAAGCTGACCTTATAGAAGAAGTCTTACGTATGGTGGGCTATAATAAAATTCCATCCGTTCCTTATGGAGAAAGACCTGAGAAAAAGCCTTTAGATTCTCGTCAAGAAAGGCGCTTTGCCATTAGAGATTGTCTTGCGGGTCAAGGGCTCATAGAAACAATTACCTGGTCCTTTATGTCGGAGAGGGAGGCCTCTCTTTTTGGAGGAATTCCCGAAACCCTTCTTTTGAATAATCCCATTAGCCAAGAGCTTAATGGCATGCGCCCCAGCCTTTTACCCAATTTACTCAAGGCAGCGCTCCAAAACCAAAATAGAGCTCACGAGACCATAACCCTTTTTGAAGTTGGTCCCCAGTATTTCAATACAACGCCTGACGGCCAAGACCTTGTTGCTGCGGGCCTACGTGCGGGATTCTTTGAAAAGAGTTGGTGTGAAATGAAGCGTCCTGTGGACATCTATGACGCGAAGGCAGATGCTTTTGCTCTTTTTGACCTTATTCATCTTTGCCCTCAAGTCGATCCAAAAGGCCCCAATTGGTACCATCCAGGACGTTCTGCAACCCTCAAGTTCGGGCCACAAGTTATGGGTTACTTTGGAGAATTGCACCCCCGCGTCCTTAAAGCGTTTGACCTTAAGGGTCCCGTTGTTGCCTTTGAAATTTTTATTGATCGACTTCCTTTTCTCAAGAAAAAAACAACAGCAAAGCCAAAGCTTGAGCTTTCTCCTTATCAACCTGTAGATCGTGATTTTGCCTTTGTTGTGGGGGCATCCGTTTCGGCAGAAAGCCTTATCAAGGCTGTATTCAAAGCTGATACTTCTCTTCTCTATTCTCTTACAATTTTTGACGTGTTTGAGATGGAGCATGAGAAAAAATCAATAGCTCTCCGCGTGCGTTTCCAATCCAAAGACCGCACTTTAACCGAAAAGGAAATCCAAGCGATTTCAGATAAAATCATCTCGTCCGTTGCAAAAGAGGTGGGCGGAGTTTTGCGTCAATGACGGATTTAAGTCATATTCGCAACTTCTCCATCATTGCTCATATTGACCATGGAAAGTCTACCCTTGCCGACCGACTCATCCAGCTCTGTGGAGGTCTTTCTGAGCGAGAGCTCAAAGAACAAGTCCTGGATAGCATGGACCTCGAAAGGGAGCGCGGCATTACTATTAAAGCACAAACCGTGCGCCTGACCTATAAAGCTAAGAACGGAGAAACCTATCAACTGAACCTTATGGATACGCCTGGTCATGTGGACTTTGCCTATGAGGTCAGTCGTTCCCTTGCGGCGTGTGAAGGATCGCTTTTGGTGGTGGACGCAAGCCAAGGCGTGGAAGCTCAAACATTAGCCAACGTCTACCAAGCCATTGAGAACAATCATGAAATCATTCCTGTTCTCAATAAAATTGACCTTCCTGCTGCCGATCCTGAAAGGGTAAAAACACAAATCGAGGATGTTATTGGGCTCGATGCTAGTCAGGCGCTTCTTGTGTCGGCAAAAACAGGGGTAGGCGTTCCGGATGTCTTGGAAGCCCTTGTTCACAGGCTGCCCCCTCCTCAAGGCGACAGGGATGCGCCCCTGAAGGCCCTTTTGGTGGACAGTTGGTATGACCCCTACTTAGGTGTTGTCATCCTTGTACGGATCGTTGACGGCGTTTTAAAGCCAGGATTAAAGATCAAGATGATGTCCACAGGGTCTGCGTATCCTGTTGACCAAGTTGGTGTTTTTACCCCAAAGCGAGAAACCCTCTCCGCGCTTGTTCCTGGTGAAATTGGCTTTTTTACCGCCGGCATTAAGGCCGTCAGCGATTGTAATGTGGGGGATACCCTTACAGAAGAAAAACGTCCTGCAAAAGCCCCTCTCCCAGGTTTTAAGCCCAGCGTACCTGTTGTTTTTTGTGGTTTATTTCCGGCAGATTCCGCCGAATTTGAGCACTTAAGAGAAAGTCTTGCAAAACTTCGCTTGAATGATGCGAGCTTTATGTTTGAACCTGAAAGTTCTGCAGCTTTGGGCTTTGGCTTTCGCTGCGGCTTTTTAGGCTTGCTTCATCTTGAAATTGTTCAAGAACGCTTGGAGCGTGAATTTAATCTTGATTTGGTCACAACGGCTCCTAGTGTTGTTTATAAGTTGCAAATGACCAGTGGCCAAGCCCTTGAGCTACACAATCCTGCTGATATGCCTGATGTGGTCAAAATCGCTAAAATGGAAGAGCCCTGGATTAAGGCTACCATCCTTGTACCCGATGAGTATTTGGGTTCTGTTCTTACCTTGTGCACGGAACGGCGTGGTGTTCAATTAGACCTCACCTATGTGGGAAACCGAGCCATGGTGGTTTATCGTCTTCCACTCAATGAGGTTGTCTTTGATTTTTATGATCGCTTAAAGTCCGTGAGCCGCGGTTATGCTAGCTTTGATTATCAAATAGATGGCTATGAAGAAGGCAATCTGGTCAAATTATCCATTCTTGTCAATGGCGAGCCCGTGGATGCCCTCTCCACCATTGTGCATCGCAGTCATGCAGAAGCGCGTGGACGGGCTTTGTGTGAGCGCCTCAAGGATCTTATTCCCCGACAACTTTTTAAAATAGCCATCCAAGCCGCCATAGGAGGTAAAGTGATTGCCCGCGAGACCATCTCTGCCCTTCGTAAGGATGTCACTGCCAAGTGTTACGGGGGTGATGTGACACGAAAAAGAAAGCTTTTAGAAAAGCAAAAGGCGGGGAAAAAACGTATGCGCCAGGTGGGGAACGTTGAAATTCCTCAATCTGCTTTTCTGGCTGCTTTGAAAATGGGTGATGATTAAAAGGGAGACTTGCTATGACATTACTTGTTGCTGAATATCCACACTGCCGTTTACGCCGCAATCGGCAGGATAGCTGGTGTCGCGATTTAGTTGCGGAAAATCAGCTTTCCGTCAACGACCTTATTTTGCCTGTTTTTATTCGTGAGAAAGACGCACCACGAGACATTGCAGCCATGCCAGGGGTCTTCCGCCATTCACTTGATGAGCTGATTCCTTTTTGCCAAAGGGTGAGGGATTCAGGCATCAAGGCGATTGCACTTTTTCCCTATACTAACCCAGCATTAAGATGCGAGGAAGGCAAAGAAGCGCTCAATCCCAATAATTTAATCTGTCGTGCCAGTCGCTTGATTAAGGAGACCTTCCCTGACTTGGGTCTTATTGCTGATGTGGCCCTTGATCCCTATACAAGCCATGGCCATGACGGTGTTTTGCTGAAGGGACAGGTTGTCAATGATGAGTCTGTGGAGGTGCTGGTTGAAATGGCCCTTGTTCAAGCGGAAGCTGGTGTGGATGTATTAGCCCCTTCTGATATGATGGATGGACGCATAGGCGCCATTCGAAAGGCCCTTGATCAAAAGGGATATAAAAATATGAGGATTTTGGCCTATTCCGCCAAATATGCTTCTGCCTTTTATGGCCCCTTTCGAGATGCTTTAGGGTCGAGTTCTGTCCTCAAAGGAGATAAAAAGTCCTATCAAATGGATCCTGCGAATGCCCTTGAGGCACTGCGGGAAGGAGCTCAAGATTTAATGGAAGGGGCGGATATGCTCATGGTCAAACCAGGCCTCCCCTATCTTGATATCATCTATCGCTTTAGAGAGGCCTTCTCCATGCCCATCTTTGCCTATCAAGTGAGCGGAGAATATAGCATGCTCAAAGCCGCAAGTGAGCGCGGCTGGCTGGATTATGACAAAGCCATCCTGGAAAGCCTCTTGGCTTTCAAACGTGCAGGCGCTTCTGCCGTCTTTAGCTATGCCGCTCTTGAGATTGCAGAGAAATTAAAGGCAGTTAGTTATTAGTAATTAGAAATGTAATTAGAGTGTATTTATAGTTTGTAATACATGCCGTCCCTGCTGTTTGATCGCGGGACCCAGGGCAACTTCTCCTGTATTGAGTCGTTGATCGATCACACCGGGGGCAACCTTAATATTTCCCTGGATCCCGCGGTTAAACCGCGGGACGTCCTTCAATTCTGAAATTAGCTCATAAGATCATGACGACAAGTTCTTAAAGAACCAATGACCACCACCACGCTTAAAATCTCAAAAGCCCTTGTTTTTCTATTCAGAACTATATAAACTAATGATATGTGATAAGTCAATTAAATTTTATCATAAAATGATATTTTTCCATCTAACCCTTGTATGCTTTTTCTTTATCAAGCTATATTAGGTAAAACACATGAATTCAAAGTGAGAGGATCATGGTAAAAAAGAAAACGTCCCATAATCCCCCACCCACCCCGGGCGAAAGATTAAAAGCCATTCGTACTTTCGTACAAAGCATAAGAAAAGAATTCTGTAAAAAAACGGGGATAAGTGAGCATACACTTAGAAGTTGGGAAAAAAATACCGTTCCTCTTACACGAAATGGAGCCCTTCGTATCTGTGAACTTTTGGCAACAGAAGGGATCCTATGTACCCCTGAATGGCTTTTAAAAGGCATAGGAACACCTCCGCTGACTCAGGAAAGTATTAAAAGAAAATTCACCCAAACCTTTGGCGAAAAGGAGGTTGAGGAAGACAACGTGATTGCGGCTGAAGCAGATAACTTTTTAAAAAAATATTCTCAATCTATCGTTATGGTGGTTCTTGACAATGCCATGTACCCTCAATTTCAAAGGGGAGATTACCTGGGAGGAGAAGAAATCCCCCCATCACAACTGGAAACACATCTCAAAAAAGCCTGCATCATTGAGCTTGATGACCCTCAGGGAACCTTTGTGAGAACGCTTGAAAAAGGGAGAAAACCACACACCTTTTCCTTAAGCTGCCTCAACCCAATGGAAGCTATTGAAGATCCCTTTTTTACTGATCCAAAAATGAAGACAGCTTATGAAATATTGTGGTTCCGGCGAAAGAAAACAGTTTTTCACAAGTAGTAGATTTTTATTCCTTGGCCCTTTAAAAACTTTTGAAAATAATTACTAACTATTTCAGAATTTTTAAGCTTTTTTCTTGTTGCATTTTTTTTGACACAAAAATAACTGTGTATTGTTGGTCCATTTATTTCGGGCAAAATGCGTACCAAGTTACCCCTATATAACTTATTTGATTCTATTGGAGCTGAACAAATCCCCATTCCCCTTTCAGCAGCTTCATATATAGCTTTCGTCATATTGATCAAAAGACTTGGTTTTAAATTTGGCAAACCATAGTCACTTCCCTTGAGATGCCAATCAATATCATCAAAATAACTAAATTTATAATCCCCATAACCAATAATTTTATGCTCTAAAAGGTCTTGAGGAATTTTGGGCATACCCATTTTTTCGATGTACTCTTTACTGGCGAAAAGCCCGTGATGGTATGACATATACCAAAGTTTTTTATACTCTTCCAAATTACCAAAGGGTCTGATCAATACATCATAGGCCTTTTCTTCTTCGCGAGAAATTGTATCTGAGGCAATAATCTTTAACACTAACTTTGGTACTTCTGCACAAAACTCTTTGATACTGTCCATTGACCATCCTAAGGCAACAGCTTTTGTCGTCGAAATTAATAAATCCCCCTCGACCTCCTCCTCTTTTGCCTCAGATGATCCTACAACGCTGTCTTCATAAATCTGATAAAGTTTATATGCATTAGGAACAAAGTCTTCTCCTTCTGTTGTCAAAGATAAACTCTGTCTCTTTCTATTGATGAGCTTCTTTTTTAAAGATTTTTCTAAGTCAGCTATATTGTTCCAGATGGTTGTCCGTGGAAGGCCCAATATTTTCTGGGCCTGCTTAAAATCTAAGCTTAACTCTACAAGTTTAATGAAAACATAGACGGATTGTATTTTCATGATCTCTAAATATCCAATTTTCCGGATAGATTACATCCGAATTTATATTGACAGCTCCTTTCCCCTATTGCAAGATTATTTGCGAAAAGTGGGAGACACGCTGATTCAATCATAAGCATCCTTAGGCTGGCTTTATTATTTGATTCTTTGGCTTTTACCTTTGATTTAATCTTGTTTCTCCAAAAGCTCAAAAAATGAGGGAGGCAATGAAAAAATAAAAAGCACCCGTTTCAATGATTCAAATTTCAACGGGTGCTTCTCAATAAAGAACTCATTACAAGTTCTGAGAAGGAAATTTATAGCAGCTTTTAACAAAAGTCTACTTTCCTTGCGCGGTCTTTGTATGAGTGTGAACAAAAAACATGCTACCAACAAAGGCAAACTTTATGCATTCTAAAATTAATTCCTCTCAAGACATCCTCAATGTTTTGCTCATTGACCCCTGTTTGTCCCCTATGCGGGGTTGCGGCCTCGGAAAACTTATGGATTTTTTAAAAGACTATACAGTTACTGTCATCAACAGCGATAGAAACTATGACCATGAGGAGCGTTTACTTCTTCGTTTGCGGCTCTTTTCATTAAATAAAAAAGCCCCCCTTCCTCACCCTACTTCGCCTCATGAAAAAAACATTTGGGAGTGTACCCTAACTCTTTCTCTCGACAGAAAGGAAACTATGAACCCACAACCATCCACACATCAGTTTCTTTCGAAGATTTTATATGAAACGCTCATTAAAGGGGGCATTAAGTCTAAGACATTCTTCTTTTTCACAACTTTTCATGTACACTAAAGAATGTCTTCCTTAAACTTCGAAAACTTCGTCTTCCTTGCCTTTCGGCTCAAGAGTGGCGCTGTTACTTTTAGTTGAGAGAAAGATTCCCAAGGAACTGATTAAACCCAGGAAAATAAGAAAATAGGCAGGTGAGATAACAGTGCTATAATAATCTTTAATGAGGATACAGAAAAGAGGGGCAAAGGCTCCGCAACCTTCTCCTATAGCAATGCCGAGTCCGAGCCCTGTATACCGCCCTATATGAGGAAATTTTTCCGACAAATAGGCTGTGGACGCTCCCATGTAAAGAGCGCTCAGCATGGCAAGAATAAGGGCATAAAAATAAGAGTCATATACATTGTTATATACATCCTTATAGGAAAGAAATAAAAATGGGGCTAACATTATAATTACATTTGTTAATTTTAACTGTTTTTCTTTTCCAAATTTATCAGCTAAAAATCCAAACACGGGAATAAAAAGGATGCAAACTCCTTGGGCAAAGCTAGAAAAATCAAGAGATGCTGTAGAATTAATTTTGGGATTGTTACCTAAAAAATTTGGCACATAGACTGTAGAAAGATAAAACAAGGAAACAGGGACATTTGAGAGACATATAGTAGAAAATAAAAGTCTTTTATAGTTTTTTACAATATGAAGCAAAGGAATTTTATTTAGGGGTGATCGTTCCTGAGTTGCGAGAAACTCCGGCGTTTCTTTCATAAAAGTAACAAAGTATAAAAGGGGCATCCCAAGAAAAACAACGAATAAAAAGGGCATCCTCCAAACCCTCTCAAGGGGGAGTGCGTGATAAAATAAATTTGAACTCATTGTGCCGAGGAGAGCTCCCAAAACACCAATGGCTCCCATAATTCCACATGCAAAACTTGCATAGCGTCTTTGAGTATGTTCTTGAATAAAAATAATCGCCCCTGCATACTGCCCCGACATACACAATCCTTGAAAAAAGAGACAGAGAATCAGTAAAAAACTACTTGTCACACCGAAGGACTCATAGGTTGGAATTAAACCAATGGCGCTTGTAGATAAGGTCACAACTAGGAGCGATAAGATTAATGCTTTTTTCCTCCCATATCTATCTCCTATATGACCAAAAACAATACCGCCCAAGGGCCTTATTAAAAGAGCGAGACTTAAACTGAGCACCCCTAGGGTATGTGTCCACTCAAGGCTTTTTGCATGAAAGAAATTAGGAGCCAATATGACAGCTGAAAAAGCATATATGGCAAAGGCATAATAGTGAAAGAGATTAATCAATAAAGATAAACTTACTGATTTTTTTAAAAAAGACATAAAGTTTTGCTGCATTTACTCTTTCATATACTTTTTTTATTTTGATTTAGCTTATGGAAATAGGTTTTGAGAGTCAATAAAAAACACAGAAGTCCTCCAACGTTCTCCCCTCCACTCCCCATAGAACAAGGTACGAAAGAGCTTATTACTGCGTCTTTACCCGCCTCCGCAAAGCCCCGTGCCTTGGCACGGGGTTTAGAGCGGAGCGGGTAAATTTACAGTTCTTTAATACTTATCCTCTAAATTATTTATATAACTTTGATTGAAACTAAGGAGGCTTTATGAAAATTAGTTATATTGCATTAATAGGAACGGCTTTTAGCATCATATCGTTTGGTGTTAAAGCAGAGTGGGGGCCTTGCCCAGAAGGAAGCGCAACTTGTCGGAGCCTAAGCGGAATTGGTCCATGTGGTCCATATAGTGATTATGGAGGGAGTAATGATCTATGGTATTGTGATGATCAATCTGGTTTTTTTGGATCGACAACGCTTTACACATATGATCCAAAATCAAAGAAATGCGGCTCAAAAGTTCGTAAATTAAACTATGCGCTATGCCCAGCTGGATCAACAAAACACAAAAACCAGAAAGGAATGAAAAAATAACAAACCATAAGAAGTTCAATCTTCTGTTTTCTAGGGATCGCATTAACAAACTTCTTAATTAATACAAAAATCGCGATTCTTAAGATTGAAAAAGAGGAGTTATACTTTATCACAGTAATCCACCGCTGTTTAATAGATGATTTTATCCTGGTTAACACCAGTGACATAATAGGAGAGATGGATAGTAGCAGAAATTTTTAGGGAATAAAGTTCATGAACAAAAAATATAAAGTGCCTTCATCCTTCGCCAATAAGGCTTGGGTAGACAAAAGAAAATATGATGAACTTTACGCGTGGTCTATTGAGGATCCTATAGGCTTTTGGAAAGAGCACGGGCAATGCATTGATTGGATAAGACCTTATTCAAAGATTATGGATTACTCCTTCGTCCCTCCAAATGTTTATATCAAATGGTATGAAGATGGCGCCCTTAATGCCTGTGCCAACTGTCTTGATCGTCATTTAGATACAAGGCGCAATCAAATTGCTATTTATTGGGAGGGAGACAATCCAAAAGAAAAACGCACCCTAACCTATGGAGAACTCTTTCGTGAGGTAAGCAAGTTTGCAAATGGCTTAAAAAAAATAGGGATTAAGAAAGGCGATCGCGTTGCAATTTATCTTCCCATGATTCCTGAGGCCGTTGTTTCCATGCTCGCCTGTGCTCGCCTCGGGGCCATCCATTCAGTGGTTTTTGGTGGATTCTCTCCAGAGGCCTTGGCCAAACGAATTCTTGATTGTGAAGCTAAGCTTGTCATTACTGCAGATGAAGGATTTCGTCGAGGTCAAATGATTTCCTTTAAACAAAATACGGATAAAGCTTTAAGCGACAAGGAAATAAAAACAGTCGAAAATGTCATTGTCATCAAACACTCCCGCAATAATGTGCCGTGGGAGAGAGGGCGAGATTTCTGGTATCATGAACTTATCTGCGATGTTTCTGAAGATTGTCCTCCAGAAGCAGTGAACGCTGAAGATCCTCTTTTTATCCTCTACACCTCCGGCTCGACTGGAACTCCCAAAGGAGTGCTCCATACAACGGGAGGATATATGGTCTATAGTGCTTTAACGTTTAAATATATTTTTGATTACAAAGAGGAGGAGATTTACTGGTGCACTGCGGATATTGGATGGATTACGGGGCATACCTATGGGGTCTACGGTCCCCTCGCCGCTGGAGCTACAACTCTTCTGTTTGAAGGAGTTCCCGATTATCCGGATGTTTCGCGGTATTGGCAAATCGTTGAGTCTTACAAAGTAAATATTCTTTATACAGCCCCCACAGCTCTTCGTTCACTCATGCGCTATGGCTCTGAACCTGTCACACGGTACAATAGGTCTTCATTACGACTTTTAGGAACAGTGGGAGAGCCTATCGACCCTACCTCTTGGGAATGGTATTATCGTGTAGTCGGGGAGGAGCGTTGTCCTATCGTCGATACCTGGTGGCAAACGGAAACTGGGGGTATCGTTTTATCCCCTCTTCCAGGAGCGATGGATTTAAAACCCGGCTCCGTTGCAAAACCTTTCTTTGGCATCAAGGCCGGACTTATCGATAAAAACTGCGATTTATTAGAAGGTCCGGGGGAAGGCAGCTTAGTGCTTTCAACTTCATGGCCTGGGCAAATGCGCACAGTTTATCGCAATCATCAGAGATTTGTTGAAACGTATTTTAGCCGGTGCCACGGAACCTTTTTTACAGATGATGGAGCACGACGGGATGAGGATGGTGACTATTGGATTACAGGCAGAGTTGATGATGTCATTAAAATTTCAGGACACCGCCTTGGAACGGCTGAAATAGAAAGCGTCATGACGGCACACCCTAAAGTAAGCGAATCTGCGGTTGTAGCTTTTCCCCATAAGATTAAAGGAAGCGGAATCTATCTCTTTATTGTGTTAGCAGAAGGAGAAAAGCCTAGCAATCAACTGACTAAAGACCTAAAACAGTGGGCACGTCAAAAAATAGGCCCTATCGCCGCGCCTGATTTTATCCAATGGACCGAAGGATTGCCAAAGACACGCTCAGGTAAAGTTATGCGCCGCATTTTGCGTCAGATTGCTGCAAACCAACCAAATGATCTGGGAGATACCTCAACTCTTTCTGATCCAGACGTCGTTGAGGATTTGATAAAGCACCGATTAAATCGATAAAACTGCAAAACTTTCGCACATTATGGGCTCTAAGTCCATATTTTACTTAATTTTACTTAATTTATTGGGAATTCGCCACCTCGCTTCATGAAACATCCCCGCCAGGGGCCTTCAACCCTATAGCATACATGGATCTGCCTGGTTGTATTTCTTTGCGTCCGTTGTACAGTCGCCACTTCTTTTAACCCCCGCGCAAGTAATTATACCCTTCACGGCCACTCTATTATTAAGAGTTGTGCACATTTTACCGTCACCATCTACGCATCCCCCCTTCTTAATCATAAGTGGCCCCAAATCGGCTTTTTCAGGAGTACAACAACAATAAGGCAGACAGTGAACTTCATTAGAATAGACTGTCATCGTTGTAAAGGTGATAATTAAGATATACATCTGAAGAAATATTTTAGTCATATTTGATCTCTTTCCTGTTGGCCTTGCGATTTATTCGTATTATCACGTTGTTCATTGTGGTGTAATTGAGTTAAAAACTTGTTAACGTCAAAAACTTCGCAAAAACCTTATTAACCTTTTTTAAATTTTAGAGCTTCCTCTGAGCCTCCTGTCGCATTTCCAGCCGTATAGGAATGAGCTCCCATCCCCGCGAGTTTGCCCTTATCAACAATTAAATACTCATTGCGAATAGGACGACTTTCAAGCCAACATTCAAGGATTTCCCGTACCCCTGCCGCATAGCGCGCTTGGGCTGAGAGGGTTGTTCCTGAAACATGAGGCGTCATGCCATGATGTGGCATGGTTCTCCAGGGATGATCCTTTGGTGCCGGTTGTGGAAACCAAACGTCTCCTGCGTATCCTGCAAGTTGTCCACTTTCGAGTGCCCGCACAATGGCGTCACGCTCACAGATTTTACCCCGCGCTGTATTCACAAGATAAGACCCCCTCTTCATTTTGCTGATCAATGCGTCATTAAAGAGGTGCTCCGTTTGAGGATAAAGAGGACAGTTGACTGTGATCACATCACACAAAGGAAGCATAGATTCAACGTCAGAATGATAAGTCAGGTTAAGCTCTTTTTCGACACTTTCTGGCAGACGATGGCGCTCTGTATAATGAAGCTTTACATCAAAAGGTTTCAAACGTTTTAAAACTCCAAGTCCAATTCGCCCTGCAGCCACGCTCCCCACAGTCATTCCTTCTAAGTCGTAAGCCCTTGAGATGCAATCCGCAATGTTCCATCCCCCTTTGATCACCCATTGATAAGAAGGAATATAATCGTGAACAAGCGCAAGAATCGCCATCACCACATGCTCTGCAACGCTGATGCTATTGCAATAAGTGACCTCAGCCACCGTCATTCCTTTGTTTATCGCGCCTTGAAGATCAACGTGATCCGACCCAATGCCTGCTGTAATCGCCAGCTTTAAGTTTTTAGCCTTCGCAAGCCTTTCAGCGGTGAGGTAGGCTGGCCAAAAAGGTTGAGAAATAACAACATCTGCGTCCACAAGTTCTTTTTCAAAAACAGAATTGGGCCCATCCTTATCGGATGTAACAATGAGAGTATGACCTTGCCCCTCAAGAAATTTGCGCAACCCCAATTCACCCGACACAGATCCTAACAAGTGCCCCGGTTTAAAATCAATGTGCTTTGGCGTTGGCAAAGCCATTCCATCAGGATAATGCTTAAGATTCGGAATCTCATCACGTGGATAACTTTGTGGATGCCCTGTAATCGGATCTTCGTAAAGTACGCATAGAATTTTTGCCATTTTTTCCTCCTTAAATATAAGTCTCCTAAATTCTCATAAAGACTATACCAGGATCGTTAAAATTTACTTAATGAATGTTGAATTACCATAAATGTGACCGTTGCAAATATGGATATTTTTGGATACAATCGGATATTATTGGCTTCTAATATGGATATGATCAGCAATGTGGGACTTATCGAAAGTTATCATTACCCCCGAAATCCTTTCCCTTATTGGAGAAATTGACCAGTTTAAAGGAGCCTGGCAACTCTTAGGCACTCTTGCCCCTGAGAGGTTGCAGGCCTTGCGCAAAATTGCAACCATTGAAAGCATCGGATCCTCAACACGTATTGAAGGGGCAAAATTATCTGACCGCGAGGTGGAGCGCCTACTTTCAAATTTGGAAACTTATTCTTTTACCTCTCGGGATGAGCAAGAAGTTGCTGGATATGCGTATGTTTGTGAAGAAATTTTCCAACATTTTGAAGCCATTAATTTTTCAGAAAATAGCATTAAACAACTCCATGGATGGGTGCTTAAATTTTCTGATAAAGACCAGAGACATAGAGGCGAATACAAAAAATTTCCAAATCATGTTGAGGCTTTTGATGCATCAGGAAAAAGTATAGGAATCGTTTTCGAAACAACGTCTCCTTTTGAAACGCCTATGAAAATGGAAGAGCTTGTGTTGTGGACTCGAGAATGCCTCGCAAATAAAACATTGCATCCTTTATTAATAATCGCAATTTTTGTGGTTATCTTTTTAGCAATTCATCCCTTTCAAGATGGGAATGGGCGCTTATCTCGAATTTTAACAACTTTACTTCTTTTACAAGCAGGATACATTTATGTTCCCTATTCTTCACTCGAGAGCATTATCGAACACAACAAAGAAAGCTATTACTTAGCCCTTCGCAAAACACAAGGAAGCCTAAATTCTAATGCGCCCGACTTTACTCCATGGCTGTTATTTTTTTTGAGAAGCCTTCAAAAACAAAAAATTCATCTGGAGCAAAAGATTTCTAAAGAAAAGGCCTTAATGTTTTATATGCCCGAGCTTGCAGGTCAGATTTTGAATCTTATCCATGAACATGGCAGGCTTCGCATAGCTGAGATCACAAAAATGACAGGAGCTAATCGTAGCACCATTAAAAAACATCTTACTAACCTTGTTATCCAAGGAAATATACTTCGCCATGGCAAAGGAAAGGCAACTTGGTATACCTTGCCATGAGCCCATTCAAAACAAAAATTTGCACACTTTATGGCAACAAGGGGAAGGTCTGGCTTGAGGATTTACCACACCACATAGAAAAAATAGCGAAGGATTGGGGGCTCTCAAACTTAAACCCAGTAAGCAACCTATCTTACAACTATGTACTCTCGGGCTTCCGAGGCACTCAACCTATTATCTTAAAGCTTGGATTTGATGAAGAGGGACTCCAACGAGAAGCTAGGGCTTTAAGGGCGTTTGAAGGTTTTGGTGCTGTTAAAGTTTTGGAAGAGCGGCCTGGGGAACTCCTTCTGGAACGTGCTGTGCCGGGGTTGTCTTTAAAAGATTATAACAAAAAGAAAGCCATCCAAATTTCCTGTCAGGTCATGAAGCAGTTGCACCAAGCCCCCATACCTCCAGGAAGCTCCTTTCCCTCTATTGACGAGTGGTTAAAAGCGCTTGATCGCACCACGGATATTCCGCAACATTTCCTTAAAAAAGCAAGACACCTTCGAGATCGGCTTTCAAAAGATTCGTCTGAGCGCGTACTTCTCCATGGTGATTTACACCATGAGAATATCCTTCTCAACGGCAAGGATTGGGTCGTTATTGATCCTAAAGGCGTAATAGGAACGCCCATTCACGAAACATGGGCTTTCGTTATGGATTTTGAAAGGGATACTCAATTTGTGGCTGACTTCTTTAGCTTTCCCCCACAAGACGTAAGAAGCTGGTATTTTGTTCACCTTATGCTCGCTGCCTGCTGGAATGTCGAAGATAAAATTTCCCCTACTCTTTTCTTAAATTTAGCAGAAAAGACCTACCCCTTGGTTTAGTTCACTTATGTCACTCTCCTCATCTCTTCACATAATTTCTTATAGAAAACCTCTTTCACATCCTTTTCTATCCAAGGTGTATGGCCACAGTTTTTCAAAACTTCAACCCTTGAATCGTTGATAATAGAAGCTGCGCTTTTAACGGCTTCAAGAGGATGGGGATCAAGCTCCCCATGGAAAAAGACAACAGGACAAGAAATTTGTTTAGCGCAGTTAATAAAATATCCTTCCTTTCTAAAACGTCGAACTTCAGGCAAAATGCTTTCAAAGATATCCGGCTGCAAATCTTCATCTGAATCATCGGGTTCTATGATACGCCCCTTACCCTCTGCCCTATCAATCCAGGATTTTATTTCTTTAAAAAGAGTGTGTTTCCGCTCTCCCTTCGCCGTCTCAAATCGAGCTATGCATTCAGAAAATTTTTCTCTCTCCTCTAAACTCAAGCGACGCATGCGCGCCTCCATAATCGCCTTTTCATACCCATCTTCCAAGGGCGGGCAGCCAATTAAAACAAGTTTTTGAACCAATTTTGGATTTTCAGCTGTCACAACAAGGCTCAACAACGCCCCCCAAGAATAACCTATGAGAATAAGGGGCAAATCCGCATGGTCAAGGAGAGTCTTTTGTAATTCCAAGCTTTGACCCTTAATAGAAAGGGCTGTTTGCAATGGCTCAATCACACCACCAATTTTTGAGAGATAAGAGGCAACTTTTGCCATCCCTCCGGCCCCACCAGGCCCTCCGTGAATAACGGCAACCTTATAAGGCCTTGAACCGTATAATCTATAATTTTTCATAGAAACCACTTCATATTTTTGCTTCTAAGCTCCGTCATGTCGAAGCTAAATTTTGCCTTTGGCAAAATTAGCGAAGGCGGATGGCGGAGAGAGAGGGATTCGAACCCTCGATACGGTTTCCCGTATACACGATTTCCAATCGTGCGCCTTCGACCGCTCGGCCACCTCTCCGTAAGGAATGGTGGGAAAGTACATGACTTGCCCCCTCCCCTGCAACCCTAAACTTTAACAATCATTTTTTATTGATACAAAAAAAATAATCTGCTACAAGTTTATTTATTATGGAGAAATATTTCATGTTAAAGTTCGCATATACCTTTTTAATTTTACACCTTTTCTTTAGTTCCCTTCATGCTTTCTATCTTGATGGGGAAGAAGAACGAAAAGGTCAGGTTTTTCCCACTCAGACCTACATTGTTAAGAAAGAAAAAGACGAAGAGGGCAATATTCGACACTCCCCAAAAGACCCAACGTTAACGGCAGCTACCATTCGCTATTTGAATGATGGAGCGCTTCTCCATTTTAATTACTTTGAAATTATGTCCAATGGAGACAGGGTTTTTTCCCATACAGTAACTCCCAATGTGACAAGACTCACAAAAGACTCCACTACTTTTGACGGCCTTTTTCAGAATGTTTATGCCTCCATTCCAGTTCGCTTTAATAAGAATTCAGAAATAATTGAACTTCTGATTTTTGGAGCCTCATTATCGGCTACAGATGATTATGCTCTAACCATTGCCGCTGGTTTAGAACTTCTCTTGACTGAATTCATTCCTTCAATCGTTAATACTAACAAACTTCCACTTAAATCCGTCATCATCAAAGATGATAACCACGATTTACAAACCATATGTTTTGATGACAGGTTTAAATACTACTCTATTGGATCTCGTTATACCGTTGCAAGCCGCCTTCCTATACAGCCAAACGTTAATAATTATTGGGAGCTGACCCTTAACTTCACTCAGCCGTCTTTCTAAGCGTGAATTCCCCCTTGTTTCTTTTGGATTTGAATTTTAAAAGAGTACTTAAAGTTCAAACATAAGAAGGACATAAAAATGGCTAAGCTCCACTTTTATTATTCCGCCATGAATGCGGGCAAATCCACCACTCTCCTCCAATCCAATTACAATTATAAAGAGCGGGGGATGCGAACGTTGTTATTTATCACGGCTATTGATACTCGGTATGCACCGGGGGTTATCCACTCCCGAATTGGCCTAACAAGTGAAGCCCATGTTTTTGATAAAGACTTCGATTTATTTGAATTTGTAAAAGAATACATCAAAACTGAGAAAATTAATTGCGTTTTGGTTGATGACGCTCACTTCATGACCAAGGAACATGTTTTGCAACTCGCCCGCATCGTTGATGAGTTAAACATTCCAACATTGGCTTATGGCTTAAGGTCAGATTTCATGGGTGAACCTTTTGAATCCAGTCAATATTTGTTGGCTTTAGCAGAGGAACTTGTGGAGATTAAAACTATTTGCCATTGCGGACGCAAAGCTACAATGAATGCCCGGATCGATAAAAACGGGCGTATAGTCCAAGAAGGAGAACAATTTGAAGTCGGTGGCAATGAACGGTATATATCCCTTTGTCGCAAGCACTTTATGCGTGGAGAGACTTCATTCTCAAAACAAACTTCCGATAAGATCCTCCAAAAAGCCGTGTGATTCTGCTTCCTCAGGGGAAAGAACTTCCTTATGGAATGAGGCCTCTCTAAAGGGAACTTCGCTCATATAAAGATGCCAGAGCCGGGCTGCGGGACTCCCTGCGTTGGGGTTCATGGGAGTTTCATTATCATTTCCGGCCCATGTCCCTGTGATAAGTTCCGGTGTAAAGCCTATAAGCCAGGCATCCCGATGTTTTTGGCTGGTACCCGTCTTGCCCGCAGAAGGCCGGTCCAGGGCAGAATTTTTTCCCGTTCCATAAATCATAACGGCTTGCATCATTTGGAGGAGCTCTTGAGCTACATAAGGATCAACCGCCCGATAAGGTTCAACTTCCTTGTGGGTATAAAGGATATGCCCCAGGGTATCCTTCACAGTTAAAATGGCATAAGGAGAAACGCTCCATCCATTCCTCCCGATCACTGCATAAGCTGAAGTCAGCTCGAGAAGGGTTGTTTCCCCCGTTCCTAAAACAATTGTTAAATCATCAGGAAGCGAAGATTTTAATCCCAAACGCTGGGCTGTCTCTTTGACTTTATTTATCCCAAGTTGGTGGGCAAGACGAACACTTACCGTGTTCACGGAATAGGCCATAGCATCCTGGAGGGTAATTTCCCCGCGCGTTTGGTATTTATAATTTTTAGGTCGCCATTTCCCGATTTGAATAGGTAAATCACTCACATAATCATAAGGATGCATCCCCGATTCTAGGGCAGCGAGATAAAGCACGAGCTTAAAGGCTGAACCCGGCTGACGAAGAGCCTGAGTTGCCCGATTGAATTGGCTCTGCTTATAGTTAGCTCCTCCAATAAGCGCACGAATTGCCCCCTCATGGGTCATAGAAACAAGGGCCATTTCACTGACCTGAGCTGCCCTCCCTTTTTCCTCCATTACCTGGTGTAGCTTTGATTCCGCCAGAAATTGGAGCTGGGGATCCAAGGTGGTGGTAACAATAATATCCTTATCATCCACTTTCACAACTGTCGGCAAAAGATCCACAATCCAATCCGTAAAATAGCGAATAGCAGACCCCTGGAAGGTTTCGGAGGCGCTTGAGGCCATAGCCAAGGAAGCATCCTTCACATCTTCAGAAATAAAGCCCTCCCCTTGCATATTTTCTAAAACCTGGGAAGCACGCTGATCTGCTAAATCTGGATTAGTGGAGGGAGAGTATTTAGAAGGCGCTTTCAAAAGACCCATAATGAGAGCAGCCTCATAAAGCGTGAGATCTTGAGGACGCTTGCCAAAATAGTGTTGAGAGGCTGCCGCCAACCCAAAGGTCCCTGACCCAAAGTAGACACGATTCAAATAAATAGTCAGAATTTGGTCTTTGGAAAAATTTCGCTCTAGCCAAAGGGCTAAGAGTGCTTCTTGGATTTTCCGCCTTAAAGAACGATCATTAATATCATAAAGCTTTTCTGACTGAAGGAAATTCTTTGCAAGCTGCTGGGTAAGCGTGCTTCCCCCCTGCACCACGTGCCCCGCCCTGAAATTAGCATAGACAGCGCGCAAAAGCCCAATCACATCCACCCCAAAATGAGAGTAAAAGCGACGGTCTTCAATGGCCAAAAGTGCCTGGACCACATAGGGCGGGAGCTTTTTTATGGTCACCATTTGTCCGTGGAGATCACCATAGGTCGCAAGCTTAGTTCCGTTCTTTGCGAGAATTGTGATACTGGGGCGGCGCTCTGTCTGTTGAAGCTTTGAAATATCAGGCAAGTCATAACTATACCATAGGGTAAAACAGCCCCCTACAAAAGCTCCCCATATCAGAAGGATAAGGCCCCACTTTAAGAGCCAGTGCCAAAACTTTTTTGTTTTTTGCCTTCGTGGTGGACGGGGGGGTGGCGGAGATCCGTGTTTCTTCTTCTGCTTTTTGGAGATCTTTTGAGTCTCATTCCCCAAGCGATCTTCAGGATTAATCGAGAGGTTCACGCGATTTGTGCCTTATGGTGGAAGGAAGGGAAAAGAATCTTATAATGCTTTAAGATGTATAGGCGAAACCAACGCGTATAAGCCTGAGGATGCCGCAAGACATCTTGTCGGAGAGCTTCAGGACTGATCCATTGTATTTCCATCACTTCTTCAGGATTTGGCCGGAAGTCTTCTTCATACTCGCCTCTAAAGACATGGGTGAATTCCAGCTCCCATAGGTTTTTCTCTAATTTGAGTGTGTAACAAACCTTCACAACAGGCGTGAGGATACAGGTAAAACCCAACTCTTCTCCGAGTCTGCGTTGGGCAGCCACATCAACTTTTTCCTCGGGACGTGGATGACCACAACAGCTATTCGCCCAAAGCCCGGGAGAATGATATTTCCCAAGAGCCCGTCTTTGAATTAGGGTTTCATCTTGTCTATTAAAGATGAAGATAGAAAAGGCACGATGGCGCTGGGGTAACACATGGGCTACGAGCTTTTCTTGAGTTCCGCAAGGTCGATCTTTTTCATCAACGAGAATTAGGGTTTCTTTATTGGTCATACCTATCCAAAACTTACATCTTAAAGGAGTACAACTTTAAACACAGCTTTTGTCAAGGTTTGCCCGTATCTCGCAGGTTAGGAAAAGCTCAAAGCCAAGCACGAGTTATTATTTGACTCTATTAAGATAGAGTTTTTTCAGCTTCTCATGCGTAGATTTCATTTCTGGATAATATCTTTTAATACGTTCATACACCGCATCGGCCTTTATTTTTTTATATGTATGAGACATCACGTTTCTATCTTTAAGCATATCCAACCAAAGAGTTTCATTATCAAACCATTTCATCTGATAGGCTTGAGAAATAGCTTGTCGAGGAGATAGTACTTCCTTCCCCTCCATTTCAGCAAAATTTGAAAAAATCTTCCAAAAAAGTTCAATGCAAAACCTAAACCGTCGAATTGTTCCATCCATAATAAACCGATGCTCATCCAAGGGAGCATCAAGGATTTCTTTTAATCTATCTAAAGTTTCACCTAAATCAGAAAAAATTTCTGAACAATCTCCACTTCGCAAATTAATAGACCTCCTCTAAATATCTAGATTCTGCACATTGAGGGCATTATCTTGAATAAATTCACGGCGAGGCTCAACAACATCTCCCATTAGGGTTGAAAAGATTTCTGAAGCTTCATCTATATGTTCAACCCGAACTTGCAAAAGGGTACGCACTTCTGGATCCAGGGTCGTTTCCCACAGTTGCTCAGGGTTCATCTCGCCCAACCCTTTGTAACGTTGGATGCTGAATCCCTTGCGGCCACGCTCCAACACCAACTCTAATAAGGACAGAGGCCCCTTAATGGAGAATGAATCATCCTTAATCTTTAAGGTTGGAATGCCCGTGAAGGTTTCCGCAAGGGTTCCTCTCAAGCGATCGAGTTGGCGGATTTCCGCTGTGCCGAGGAGGGATTGGCGGATCTTATAATTCTCCTCAACTCCTTGAAGAGTACGCCTCACACAAAGAGTATGCGCTTCATCGACCTCACCATGCCAGGACTTTTTGCCCTCATCAGAAATAAGATTCAAGCGTGTGGCAAGTTTTTCAGCGTGTTGCGCGCTCTGAGCCGTATAGGTCTCCACATCCAAGATCCCCGCAACAGCTGCTTGTTCAAGGATAAAAGGCGCCCCCACTTGTCTTGAGGGAATATCAAGATAATGCTGAACCTGGGCAGAAATATCTACAATGCGCCGCAAATCTGCACCACCGACTTGGGAACCATTGGCCAAAGTCAAGGTAGCTCCTTCCAAGCCGCCCTCAATGAGGTAGTTTGCTAAAGCTTTCTCATCCTTAAGATATAAAATAGAGTTGCCTCGCTTGGCCTTAAAAAGAGGAGGTCGCACCACGTACAGATAGCCCTTCTCAATAATTTCGGGCATTTGGCGATAGAAGAATGTCAGCAAAAGGGTTCGAATATGGCTGCCGTCCACGTCTGCGTCTGTCATAAGGATGACCTTATGGTAACGGAGCTTTTCAATGTTAAAGTCATCACGGCCTACTCCTGTGCCAAGAGCAGTAATCAGGGTTCCGATTTGTTCAGAGTTAATCATCTTATCAAACCGGGCCCGTTCTACATTGAGAACTTTTCCGCGGAGTGGAAGGATGGCTTGGTATTTTCGATCGCGTCCTTGTTTGGCGGAGCCTCCAGCACCATCTCCCTCCACGATGAAAATCTCACTCTGCGCTGGATCTTTCTCTTGGCAATCCGCGAGTTTTCCAGGCAAGGAGGCAATATCCAGCGCTCCTTTGCGGCGCGTTAATTCACGGGCTTTTCGCGCAGCTTCGCGAGCCAATGCTGCTTCCACGATGCGTTCAATAACCTTTTTGGCTTCAGCTGGGTGCTCCTCAAGCCACTGTTGGAATTTATCACCCACAATACCTTCCACAGCAGCACGTACTTCGGATGAGACAAGCTTATCTTTAGTTTGGGATGAAAACTTGGGATCGGGAACTTTTATAGAGAGGACACAGGTCAATCCCTCGCGCATGTCTTCGCCCGTTAAAGAGAGCTTTTCCTTTTTACCAATCTCAGCCACATAATGATTAATGGCTCGCGTAAGAGCTGCCCTAAAGCCTGCAAGATGGGTTCCTCCGTCACGTTGAGGAATGTTGTTGGTAAAGCAAAGGGTCACCTCATGGTAACTATCTGTCCATTCCATAGCCAGATCGACAATAGTACCATCTTTTTCGCCTTGGATAATAATGGGAGGCGTATGGAGCGCATTTTTGCTTCGATCCAGATACCTGACAAAGGCTTGAACGCCGCCTTCGTAATGCATCACGATTTCTGTGGGCTCTTCATGGCGTTCATCTCGTAAAACGAGGGTCAAGCCTGAGTTCAAAAAGGCTAATTCGCGAAAGCGATGCTCTAACGTCCCAAAGTCAAACACAGTTTGTGTAAAGGTTTCCTTTGAAGGAAGAAACGTTATTTCTGTTCCGTTTTTCCCCTCAGCGTCACCCACAACCTTAAGATGGTCATCAGGTTCCCCATGGGTAAAACTCATGTAATGCTTTTTCCCTTTGAAATATATTGTCAACTTTAGTTTCTCTGACAAAGCATTCACAACGGACACGCCCACACCATGAAGACCTCCGGAAACCTTATAGGAGTCCTGATCAAATTTTCCACCGGCATGGAGCTGGGTCATGATGACCTCGGCCGCAGAAACCCCTTCTTCCTCGTGAATATCAACAGGAATGCCCCGCCCATTGTCCTCTACAGTAACAGAACCATCTGCATTTAAAATCACATCCACCCTATCGCAATGCCCTGCGAGCGCCTCGTCAATCGCGTTATCTACCACTTCATAAACCATGTGGTGAAGGCCTGAACCATCATCCGTATCTCCAATGTACATTCCTGGCCTTTTGCGAACTGCATCAAGACCGCGGAGAACCTTAATAGAATGGGCTCCGTATTCAGGAGATTCTAATTCTTCTTTTTGAGTCATTCGTTCTCTCACTTATGTTATCGATACCAAACGAGCGCCTTCAAGGCTTAAAAACTGTGCATCTCCTTGCATTTCCTTAAACAAAGAGGGATCAGTTCCGGTCAGCCATGCCTGTATTTTAAGCTTCAAAATCGCATCAAACAATGCTGATCTTCGTATCTCGTCCAAGTGGGCCACAACCTCATCCATAAGTAATAAAGGAATTGCATCCGTTCGTACAGCTAAAAGCTGCGCTGAGGCCATCACAATTGATAAAAGAAGAGCCTTTTGCTCTCCCGTAGAACAAAGGCCCGCCTCATGTCCTTTTTCAGTAAAAATAACATGCAAGTCAGAGCGATGAGGCCCATAGGAAAGGCGCCCGCTCAAGCGGTCCTGCTCACGTGAAGTTGCCAAATGGCGCCGAAATGCTTTCTCCACATCCGTCATACTTTTTTCATCTAACTGCTTTTCTAAATCCCCTCTGAGGAAAAGATCCGCTTGCGGGAAAGGCCCCTCATAAGTTGTAAGAACTGCCGTCAACTGTCCTACAACCTTAAGTCGTGCTTCTGTAATCGCGATCCCCTCATTAACAAGGGCTTCTTCCACCCCCTCTAACCAATAGGGATCTGCACATCCCTGTCGCAACAAAAGGCTGCGCTCTCTTAAAGCCTTCTCATAGCGATTCAAGCGTTGGGCGTGGGCCGCATCAAAACCATAAACAAGCCGATCCAAAAAACGGCGGCGGCCTTGGGAACCCTCAAGAAAAAGGCGATCCATTTGGGGCGTGAGCCACACTATCGAGACCCACTCAGCCAAAGCCGACTGGCTTTTCACCTTTTCCCCATTGATGCGCGTAATGCGACTCTCACTTTCAGGATTATCGGGATCAAGACCCGTTCCAATGCGAATCCCCTCTCCTTCATCCTTCAAGGACACAGAAATAGCCCATGGCTCGACACTTCCTTGCTGGCGTATATCTGAAAAGCGCGCCCGCCTAAATCCACGGCCTGGGATAAGAAAAGAAAGAGCTTCTAAAAGGTTTGTCTTCCCTGCCCCATTAGGTCCTGTCATCACAACAGGTCGCGTGTCTAAAGAGAGGGAAAAACTCTCGTAACATCGGTAATGAGAGAGACTGATACGCTCGACCCCACGCAAAGGCACTTCAGAGACTTCTTGGTTCACAAACAAACATCTCATTGTATTTTGGCAATACAATAGCAATTCTAAGCGTTCAGGACAAGATCATGATAAAGTTCAATCCTCTTTCTCTCGACTCGCCCTTTTACGCGCATGTGGGTCAAGAATGGCCTTACGCAAGCGAATTGATTTTGGAGTTACTTCAACGAGCTCATCATCCTCAATATAGGTAATGGCTTGCTCAAGACTCATAAGTCGTGGCGGCGTGAGGCGCACGGCTTCATCTTTACCAGCAGCTCGAATGTTTGTGAGCTGCTTGGCCTTTAAGGGATTAACTTCCAAATCATTATCCCGCGTATGTTCCCCAATAATCATCCCCGCATAAACGAGCATGCCGGGATTGATAAACATAGGTCCACGATCTTCAAGGTTCCAAAGGGCATAGGCTACGGCTTGGCCTGTTGCATTGGAAATCAACACCCCATTTCGACGTCCTCCAATAGGACCCTTATAGGCTCCATAACTATGGAAAAGACGGCTCATAACGCCCGTGCCTCGTGTGTCTGTCAGGAATTCGCCCTGATAGCCAATCAGACCTCGAGAGGGAGCTACAAACACAATGCGGGTCTTACCCCCGCCTGAGGGACGCATATCAATCATTTCCCCTTTGCGAAGGCCCATTTTTTCAACCACAATTCCTGTGAACTCTTCATCCACATCGATTTGAACCTCTTCCATAGGCTCAAGGGTTTGCCCTGTTTCCTCATCTCTCTTGAACAGAACGCGGGGACGTCCTATGGCCAGCTCAAATCCTTCGCGGCGCATCGTTTCAATTAAAACGCCTAACTGCAACTCTCCGCGTCCTGCAACCTCAAAGGCATCTGTATTTTGAGTCTCAGTAACCTCGATGGAGACGTTACTCTCGGCTTCTGCCATCAAACGATCTCGAATCATCCGAGAAGTGACCTTTTTCCCTTCCTTCCCAGCATAGGGAGAATCATTTACACAAAAGGTCATAGCAAGGGTCGGAGGATCAATAGGAAGAGCTTTGAGGGGCTCAATCACCTCAGGGGCACAAATCGTATCAGCAACCGTTGCTTTCGCAAAGCCAGCAACCGCAATAATATCTCCTGCGACAGCTTCTTCCATGGGAATACGCTCAAGGCCGCGGAAAGCCAAAAGCTTTGTAAGGCGGGTTTGTTCTAAAACTTTGCCCGTATGATCCAAAGCTTTCACAGGCATGTTCACACGAGCTGTCCCGCTTTGAATGCGCCCCGTTAAAATGCGTCCCAAATAGGGATCAGATTCGAGAGTTGTCACCAACATAGAAAAAGGCGCCTCTGCATCCCCTTTTGCTATGGGTACGTACTTTAAAATGGCATTAAAAAGAGGAAAGAGGTTTTTTTTCTCATCCTCAAGGCCTTCAATGGCCCACCCTTCTTTAGCGGAGGCATACAGAGTCGGGAAATCAAGCTGCTCATCTGTGGCATCAAGGGCTGCAAAAAGATCAAAAACTTCTTCATGAACTTCATAAGGACGTGCATCAGACCTGTCTGCCTTATTCACAACGACAATCGGGTTAAGCCCGAGGCGGAGAGCTTTGGCCGTGACAAACTTCGTTTGTGGCATGGGTCCTTCAGAAGCATCGACAAGGACTAAAACACCATCTACCATAGACAAGATCCGCTCAACCTCACCACCAAAGTCAGCGTGTCCTGGCGTATCCACGATATTGAAACGATTTCCTTGCCATTCAATGGACGTACATTTGGCCAGGATGGTAATGCCACGCTCTTTTTCTAACTCATGACTATCCATCGCACGCTCTGCAACCCGTTGATTTTCACGAAAAAGGCCGCTTTGACGAAAAAGAGCATCCACAAGGGTTGTTTTCCCGTGATCAACGTGGGCAATAATGGCTAAATTTCGAATGGAATTCATTTTACTCAATCATTTAAAATTAATGTGGCACTCTATTCCTAATGTGGAAAGAAGGAAAGCTTTTTTCAAGAATTGTTTGCACTTAAATAATTATTTTTTGACTTTTCTATTTTCTTTCTTTATTTTTATCACTATATTCAGTTCTGTAGTATTTGAAAAACAACGAAGAGTTTTGTGATGGCAATGATGAATATTTCTTTTCTCCGTCAAGTTTGGACCCACCTTATCCGCCCGTATTGGGTATCTGAAGACAAGTGGAGAGCCTTCCTCCTCCTCAGCGGTCACCTCTTCCTCATGGGATTTTTTATTTTTATTTCTGTTAAATTAAATTTTGTAAATAATGCCATTTTTACTTCCCTTCAAGAATATAACCTTAATAATTTTCTATATTACTTAGGAGAAGTAAGCATTTATGCTTGTCTGGCCATTGCTTGTTTCTCATCCAAAAATTACCTCCTTCAACGTCTCGACATTCGTTGGCGCAAGTGGATGACAGATCACTTCGTCAACAACTGGATGCATAATAAGCGGTATTATAGCCTTCAGTTAAAAAATGATGGTACCGATAACCCGGACCAACGTATTGCTGAAGATACGGGTACTTTCATTGATAAGACTCTTTCGCTCACCTTAGGTCTCTTGCAACAAGTTGTGATGCTAGGTTCCTTTCTTGGAATTCTCTGGTCTTTATCAGGAACTCTTTCCATCCCTTTGGGAAACTATACAGTTTTTATTCCAGGTTATATGTGTTGGGCTTCCTTGTTATACGCCATTATAAGCAGCTTACTAAGTTTTTATTTTGGCCGAAATCTTATTCGACTTAATTATGAGAACGAAAAACGAGAAGCTAACTATCGTTATAGTTTAGTTCGCTTGCGTGAAAATGTTGAAGCGGTGGCCCTGTATAAAGGAGAAGCCCAAGAAAAAAATATTCTTAAAACCCGCTTTAACGACATTTTAGATAATTTCTATAGTATCATACGACGCATGGTTGTTGTTAATTCATGGTATTCGTTTTACGATCAATTCCGGCACTTGTTTCCTTTTCTACTTATCGCCCCTCGTTATTTTACCAAAACAATGACTTTGGGGGGAGTTAGTCAAACAATTGCAGCCTTTAGCCAAGTTACTTATTCCCTCTCCTTTATTGTTGAAAACTATGTTGGTATCGCTAGCTGGAGGGCCACAACAAATCGTCTTTTGGAGTTCAAAATGAACCTAGAGAACATTCCTCCTCCTACTTTGGCATATGAGCCTCATGCGATTGAGAGTATTCATGTGAATTGTTCTGAGGTCGCCCTACCCCATGCCGCAATACTCCAGGAAGATTTGGACATAAAATTCCACAAAGGCGAGCACGCTCTAATCACAGGCCCTACGGGCGTTGGAAAGAGCACACTTGCACGAGTCATTGCAGGTCTTTGGCCCTATGGAAAGGGGCTTATAAAGGTTCCTAAGTCCTCCTTTCTTTTCCTTCCCCAAAAGCCTTATATGCCCTTAGGGACACTCCGAGATGTATTGCAATACCCAAATGCGTATCTAGATGAAACTGCACTTTGCAATACTTTAGATGATGTCGATTTAAGTGCTTTTGTAACCCGCTTAGACGAGATCAACGATTGGGCTCGCGTCTTATCCTTAGGCGAACAACAACGTATTGCTATTGCCCGTGCTCTTTTAACGAAGCCTCATTGGCTTGTGATGGACGAAGCCACATCTGCTATGGATGAAAACTCTGAAGCCGGCCTATATCGCCTTTTGAAAGAGCGCCTGCCTGATACCACTCTCATCAGCATTGGTCACCGGGAAAGTTTGAAAGCTCATCATAGTCGCGAAATTCGCCTTGAAGAGCTTAGTCAGTCTAGAAGACCGGCGGCAGCTTAAAAATTACGCTACCTTTAAGTCAAAAGCTGCCTTAATTAAGGATTTGGTATAATGCTTTTGAGGAGAGGTAAAGATGGAGTCCGCCGTTCCACTTTCAATGATTTTCCCATGCCGCATCACCAGCACCTCATGACTTATGGCGCGCACCACGGCTAAATCATGGCTGATGAAGAGGTAGGATAATTTGTGATCCATTTGGAGCTTACGTAATAAATCAATCATATCCACTTGAACAGAACGATCTAAAGCCGAGGTAGGTTCATCCAAAACCACAAGCTTAGGCTTTAAAACAATTGCGCGCGCGATGGCCACCCGCTGTCGTTGGCCCCCTGAAAACTCATGGGGATAACGAAAACGACTCTCTGGATCCAGACCAACCTCCTCCAGTGCTTTTATAACGTGGAGATCACGTTCCTGAGCGGTTTTCCCAATCCGATGAATTTCAAGGCCTTCTGCAACAATTTGAGAAATACTCATGCGAGGACTCAAAGAGCCGTTAGGATCTTGAAAGACGATCTGCATTTCGCGTCGCAAGGGGCGCAGTTTCTTCCGCCCATAGTCTTGAATTTCATTCCCATGAAACCAAATCACTCCTTGGCTTTTTTCAAGGCGAAGCATGGCCATCGCAAAAGTTGTTTTTCCTGATCCACTCTCCCCCACAATGCCGAGGGTATGCCCCTCCCGTAGTGTAACGCTCACATCATCCACAGCCCGAATATCATCAACTTTTCGGCGAAAAATGCCTTTGCGAATATCAAAATACACCCGGATATGCTCGGCCTTTAAAAGGGGTTTTGCATCTGGCAAGGCAGGAACAGCCTTCCCTTTTGGGAAAGAATTGATTAAATGACGTGTATAAGGTGATTTTGGGTGAGCAAAAACCTCTTTCATCTCACCCGCTTCCATCATGACGCCATCCTTCATCACAACGATGCGGTCAGCCATTTTTCTGACAATCCCCAAATCGTGGGTAATCAGTAACATGGCCATCCCTAAATCCTGTTGAAGCTTCTTGAGGAGGTCGAGAAGTTTGGCTTGAATTGTCACATCCAAAGCAGTTGTAGGTTCGTCAGCAATAAGAATCTCTGGTTCGCATGCTAATGCCATGGCTATCATCACACGCTGGCGTTGACCTCCAGAGAGTTGGTGCGGATAAGCTTGGAGACGAGATTTTCCATCCTTAAACCCCGCCATCTCCAAAACCTCAAGACAGCGTCGCCGGGCCTTTTCTCCGATTAGACCTTTATGCACCAGCAAAACTTCTTCAATTTGTTTTTGAACTGTATGGAGAGGATTTAAGGAGGTCATGGGCTCCTGGAAGATCATGGCAATTTTGTTGCCTCGAATGGAGAGTAAGTGTTTCTCTGGCGCACGCACCAAATCATGACCATGGAAATAAACGTGTCCTGTCGGATGAGAGGCCTTTGGATAAGGTAAAAGCTGGAGAATTGAAAGGGCCGTCACGGATTTGCCCGAGCCACTTTCCCCCACAAGGGCAACAGTTTCCATAGGGTTCAGAGTAAACGAAACGGATTTAACCGCCTCAATAACTTTCTCCTGCATACGAAAATTAACGCTAAGATTTTCAACAGACAATAAGGGCTCTGTCATAAATTTGCCTTTCGAGGATCAAAGGCGTCACGAACCGCTTCTCCGATAAAAATCAGCAAGGTAAGCATGATAGCTAAAACCGCGAAAGTTGATATCCCAAGCCAGGGGGCTTGGAGGTTGTTTTTGCCTTGGTTTAGCATCTCTCCTAAGGACGGCGAGCCTAAGGGTAACCCAAACCCCAAGAAATCAAGGGATGTGAGGGTTGTGATAGAACTATTCAAAATAAAGGGCACAAAGGTAAGGGTTGCGACCATGGCATTAGGCAAAACATGCCGGTAAATAATGCGCGGTGTTGAAAGTCCTAAAGCACGTGCTGCCTTCACATAATCTAGATTGCGTGCCCGTAAGAACTCAGCCCTCACCACGGAGACTAAGGCCATCCAACTAAAGAGAAGCATCAAGCCCAAAAGCCACCAAAAGTTTGGCTGGACAACACTTGCCAAAATAATAAGAAGAAATAAAACAGGCATCCCGGACCAGATTTCCATAAAGCGTTGGAAGAGAAGATCTGTGACTCCCCCAAAATACCCTTGGACGGCTCCGGCCGTTATCCCGAAAAGTGAACTTAAGATCGTGAGCGTCAAACCAAATAAAACAGAGATTCGAAATCCATAAATAAGACGCGCTAAAACATCCCGCCCCTGATCATCAGTGCCCAACCAATTTTCAGTAGAGGGCGGAGAGGGGGCTGGCACAGGCAAATCGTAATTTACTGTGTTATAGCTATAAGGAATGGGCGGCCAGATCATCCATCCTCGAGAATCGATCAAGTTTTGAACATAAGGATCTCGGTAGTTCGTATGTGTTTCGAACTCTCCCCCAAAGGTGGTCTCTGGATAGGCTACAAAAATAGGATAATAGAACTCCTCCTCATACTTAACAAGGAGCGGCTTATCATTTGCAATAAACTCAGCAAAGAGTGTCACCACAAATAAAACAAGAAAAATCCAAAAGGAGATGTGGCCACGTCTATTGGCTTTAAACTGAGCTATACGCCTTATCGTTAAGGGAGTCAGGGGCATCACCCTACCCTCTTTTCAAAATCAATGCGCGGGTCAATTAATGTGTATGAGAAATCTCCAACGATATGAAGGAAAAGGCCCAAAAGGGTAAAGATATAAAGTGTGCCAAAAACAACGGGGTAATCTCGGTTAATGGCCGATTCAAAGCCCAAAAATCCAAGACCATCCAAGGAAAAAATCACTTCAATCAAAAGGGAGCCCGCAAAGAAAATCCCTAAAAGCGCTGCCGGCATGCCGGCAATCACAATTAGCATGGCATTGCGAAACACATGGCCAAAAAGCACTCGATGTTCTGTCAACCCCTTTGCACGGGCTGTGACAACATATTGCTTATTGATTTCCTCTAGAAATGAGTTCTTGGTTAAAAGAGTAAGGCTCGCAAACCCACTAATTACTAAGGCTGAGATAGGCAAAACCATATGCCATAAGTAATTCAAGACCTTATCGATGAGACCTAATTGGTGCCAGTTGTCGGAGACCAACCCTCGCAGCGGGAAAATGGACCAAAAACTTCCTCCCGCAAAAAGAACGATTAAAAAAATTGCAAAAAGAAAACCTGGGATGGCATATCCCACAATCACAATAGCACTCGTCCATACATCAAATGGCGTACCATCACGGACAGCCTTTCTAATTCCAAGAGGAATGGAAATCAAATAGACTAAAATGGTTGTCCACAACCCAATACTTATGGACACAGGCATTTTTTCAATGATCAGATCTATCACAGAGCGGTCCTTAAAATAGCTGTCACCAAAATTAAAGGTCAGATAATTTTTTATCATCAAGAGGAATCGCTCAAGGGGTGGTTTATCAAAGCCAAACATCTTTTCAAGCTTTGCAATGAATTCTGGGTCAAGGCCTTGAGCACCGCGATATTTACTTTCGTAAAGTTGGGTTTCCGCCGTCTGCTCAAAGGCTTGGGTTGTCTCCATGGCTGATCCCGAAAGCCTTGATGTGGCATCGACATTATTCCCTCGAATCTTAGCAATCATTTGTTCAACAGGGCCCCCCGGGGCAGCTTGAATAACAAGAAAATTAATGACCATAATGCCAAAAAGGGTTGGGATAATAAGAAGGAGACGTCGTAACAAATAGGAGAGCATTTAAGGCTACCTTTTTAACTTTGCTTCTAAAGCCGAATCGACCCACCAAGCGCTAAATCCAACCCCATCTTTAGGAGCCTTATCAGGACGCCCAAATTTGTTCCAATAGGCAAACCGTGTTTTATCACTATGCCATTCAGGAATGCCATAATAACCCCATAATAAGACACGATCTAGAGCATGAGCGCGGATTTGAAGTGTTTTTCTATCTGGAGGATTGATTAATATTTCGACTAATTTATCAACAACCGGGTCCTTCACGCCAGCAAAGTTACGACCATCGGGTAAATCTGCATAAGATGACATCCAAAAATCCCGTTGTTCATTACCTGGACTTTCTGTTTCAGGAATTATAACACTCATCATATCATATTCATAACGTGAGGCGCGCTGCTGGTATTGGGAAGGGGTTACTGTCCGAATGGTCATTTTAAGGCCGAGGGATTTTAAGTTCCTTTGCAGGGCGAGAGCACTCCGTTCATAGGCCACATCAGACAAAAGGAGTTCAAATTCAAAGGGCTGTCCTGTCTTAACATTAACCCTTTTCCCATTCTTAATGACCCACCCAGCCTCCTTAAGAAGCTGATCTGCTTTGGCAATCATGCGGCGATCTTGGCCTGAGCCATTGGAGATGGGCAATCTATATTCCTTTGTAAAAACTTCTGGCGGAAGCTTATCCTTAAAGGGCTCAAGAAGGGCTAACTCGTCACCTTCAGGAAGGCCCGAGGAGGCCATATCCGAATTGCTAAAATAACTGAGGCTTCTTTTATAAGAATTAAAAAAGAGGTTCTTGTTAACCCATTGAAAATCAAAGGCTTCCGTCAAAGCTTGACGCACCTTTCGATCTTTAAAAAGAGGTTTACGCGTGTTAAATACGAGCATGGTCATCCCTTGAGGAACCTTATTCGAAATTTCCTTTAAGAGAATATCTCCTCTTTCAACAGCAGGAATTTTGTAACCATGAGCCCAATTTTTAGCAATATTCTCTGCCCGAAAGTCGTGGTCTCCGCCCTTAAAAGCTTCGAACTGAACCGCCTGATCCCGATAAGAAATATAGGTCACATCAAAATTATTTTGACCTTTTTGAGAAGGAATATTTTCAGCCCACCAATTGGGAATCCGCTCATAATCAACCCTTTGCCCCGCTTGAAAATCCTTCACCTTATAGGGTCCGCATCCTACAGGGGGGGTTAACTCAGCAGCTTCAAAATCATGCTTTGTATAATAAGCTTTTGAAAACACAGGAAGCTGCCCTAAAATTGCCGGGAGTTCTCGATTGCGGTCCGTTGAAAATACAAAACGAACTTGATGAGACCCTAACTTTTCCACCTTACTGACATCTTTATAATACTGAGCGTATAAGGGAACTCCCTTTTTTATAAGGGTCTCAAAAGAAAAAATCACATCATCAGCCGTAACTGGAGAGCCATCTGAGAACTTCGCCTTTTGATTGAGCGTAAAGGTGACACTTTTCCGATCGGGCGCAAGCTCAACTTTTTCAGCTAAATACCCATACATTGAAAAGGGTTCATCCATGGCTTGATCTAAAAGAGCACAATGTAAGCTTCCCGCTCCTGACGCTGGATTTCCTTTGATAACAAAGGGATTAAAACTATCAAAACTTCCTGCTGTGGCAACTCTCACTCTCCCTCCCTTTGGTGCATTGGGATTGGTGTAATCATAGTGGGTGAATGTCTCTGGATATTTTAAATCTCCATAAATGGAAATGCCATGGGTAGGTAGTGTTGGCGTGGACGGGGGTGTTTCGGCATGAAGAGAAGGTGGGAAAAAAAGCAAGGTTATTATTAAGAAACGAAAGAACATCATTTTGTAGGTTCCTTAGGTTTTGGGATCGGCATGGGCGAGTCACTTTCCTTCATCATATAGGCGATCAAATCAACCCTTTCCTTATCATCCTTAATACCCGCAAAGGACATTTTGGTTCCAGGAACAAAATCACGAGGAGAATACAGGTAATCATTTAAGTCATCAAGGGTCCAAGTTCCTTCACTTTTCCCCATAGCTGAGGAATAAGTATACCCCACGCGCTTGGCTTTAGGGGCCCCCACAATACCGTAAAGATTCGGGCCAATCCGATTTGCTCCCCCTTTATCTATAGTGTGACAACTCGCACATTTTTTGAAAACCGTTTCTCCCTGTTGAACACTCGCCGCTGCTAAAAGCGGCTCAAGAGGAGCAGGACCCTTTTTGGCAACTTCGGGAGGTTTTTCTGCTGTTGGGGAAACGCCAGCAATTTTATAAGCATTAACTTTAAGCATCTTAGGTTCAATCAAACGATCAGAGATAAGATCCGCAGCCTTTACTATAAGCAAGGCAATCAAGATAGCTGCTATAATTTTGTTAAACTCAAAGCTGTCGAGTCTCTGGTTCATTTCAGTCCTTTGTTCAGCGCTCTCACTATATCTCTCTTGTCCAAAAGAGGGTAGTCATTCTTCACGGACTTTCTCAGGTTTTTGATAGGACGCAAACAAAACCTGATACGTTGTTTGCGGGTTTTGATCGAAGATCTTCATCACCTTTTTAAAGGTCCCATAAGGCAAAGGATGATGGCCTGGCTGGGGTAAATTGCCCCCGATTTGTTTCAAGCCTCGAAGAAACTCAAGAGCATTTTCATGATTTGTTATCACCCATTCCTCTTCCACATCTCGCAAACCCGAAAGAGGCAACCAATCCTTGAGCTGCCCGAAAGAAATAAAATCTAAAACACCGCTTGGTGCATTTAATAAAGCGTGCGACGTACGCCATTCATGAAAGGTATTGTTACCGAGAGCTGTGAGATAAAGCCATCCCCCAGGCTTGAGGCAGGCAGCCAGGCGCGTAACCACCCCCTTTGGATCTTGAAACCAATGGAGCGCCAGGTTCGACACAATGCAATCAAAAGAGGCTGAAAAGCAGGGGTATTCTGCATTCACGACCAAAGGAAAAACGCGCGTCATATCGAACTTTTCCATCGCCTTTCGTAACAGAGGATAGGAAAAGTCCGTGAGGACATACTGAGAAGAATGAGGAAGTAAATGAGAGGTTAAAATCCCCGTTCCACATCCTACCTCAAGAATGGTGCCCAGAGACGGTTGCTTTTGTGTCAAGATTTTCGCAACCAACCTTTGCGCCACAAAGTTTTGAACAATCCCTTGCTGATCATAACTTTTCGCTGCACGGGAAAAGCTTTGGGACACTTTAAGTGAGCGAGACACCTTATCACTCCTGAGTTAACTTTATGAAGAAGACTATCCTTTTCTTTTCAATTTTAAAAGGAGGAGTTTTGACTCTGTATTAGAACTCGATGGACCTGAGAATAGTTAATTTGAATAGATTCTATAGGAAAAGGAGCTGTTTAAGAACCAGCTCCTTAAGAAATCTCTTTGCTGATCGGCTTTTTGCATTGGAATAAAGGGTTCCATGCCTTTCTTAAAGCTCTATTGTTTTATTCCACTGATTTCAACACTATAAGATTGATTATAAGGATTTAAACCTAGAAGGCCCGTTGTTTCCCCATACCTTCTAAAGGTTACTCTAACATCTCGAAGGCCGAGTTCTTCAATGAAAAATAATCGGTTTAACCCCAGACTTGAAGCGTTATCTTCAAGCCTTGGCTCTTCTCGAGGACGAGCCTTTTTTAACTCTTTCAAATAAGCTTTTGTAAGAGCTGCTTGGTAGGCTTGTATCCCTTCAGGGGAAGAATCGCAAGTTGTCTTAGGCGTTACAGACGGCATCTTCGTGACACGGCTTTCATTAAGGGGTTTTGTAAGGAATTTATAATCATCCGGTTGAAGAGCGTATTCAGCCTGCCCTACAATCTTTTCAGCAAGCCCAAATGAAAAATCAAAATACCTATTTAAACCGTCTGGTTGAAAAAGGGCCCCATCACTATAAGACCAAAGGCAAGAACTATAAGAAATATAGGTAAAAGGATCACCTGAAGAGAGCATACTTAAATAGAAACGCGCAGCAGTTTTGGTCTTTTCATCTTCAACTAAACCCTTGCCAACACGCTCAAATAAAATGCGGTGGATTTCTCCATGGTTTGAACCATCGGGAACATAACGTGATAAAGAATGATAGGTATTCTCATCAAAAGCGTCTCCTACAATGGTGGGGTGAGTTTTAGGCTCAGTGTTTATCGTAATACAATTAGGTCCAGATCTTACATAAGAAGGCCTTTCACACTCACCTTCAGGTCCAATACCACCTATAACAATTGTATCCTCGCCGTTTGCTCTGCCTTCGTTTTCAAGAAATAAACTACTCGCTATTCCTAAAATCAAAAAAAGTAAGTTATTTTTCATAAACATAACACCTCCGATATTAAACAATGCTCATTATTGACATAGTGATGAAGATGTAAATATCAAGTGTAAAACCAAAAAATTTTTAATAAATCATATCATATAACATATTGTTGGCATGTTAAAATTTTGAGAGAATTCTAAAGTTATTGATTCAAAATTATTCCTGTTGTTAACCTTTTCGTAATATGTTCTAGAGTATGCATAAATGAATAAAAAGAATATGGCTGAGGAAAGCTTATCGATGCGTGCTTTATTAAGACTTCTTTCTCCTGGTGTTTTCTTTTTCATGCTTGTAAGCCTAGAATCAAGCTTATGGGCTAATAATTGTGCCATTCACATTAGCCAGCATGAGAAAGCACACAACATTCCCGAAGGTCTCCTGCATGCTATCTCTAAGGTAGAATCCGGACATAAGGATGCGACTGGCCATATTGTCGCGTGGCCTTGGACAGTGAACGCAGAGGGAGAGGGGTATTATTTCCCCTCCAAAGAAACCGCCATCGCAGCTGTGCGTAAAATGCAGCTCAAAGGCATTTCAAGTATTGATATAGGCTGCATGCAAGTAAACCTGCAACACCATCCGCATGCCTTTAAAACATTAGAAGATGCCTTTGATCCAAGGCAAAATGTTGCTTATGCTGCCCGGTTTTTAAAGGGCCTTAAGAATGAGCATGCTTCCTGGCATAAGGCGGTGGCACACTATCACTCTGCCAATCCCCTTCATCATATCCCCTACCAGCGTAATGTTATGCTGGCTTGGAAACACAATCGTGATATTCCGGCTCTTATTCTTGCCAAAGATCGCTTTAAAGATCGAAAGAACGCCAACCATATTCGTCGCTTAAACACGCAGAAAACCTTGAGCCTTAGTCCACCTCAGCTGCTTCAAGCTTCCAGTAATTTAGCCGTCCGCCGAGTTTCTTCGCACAACACATCCCATCTTCGTAAGCTTAAGTAAAGGCTCTTGCTTCAAGTAGCGACATTAATCCTTAACGCTCAGACTAATTGAGAAAGAAATGTTTTTGCTGGCACAATGGTTGGCTTTTCTAAAGAAAAACAATCTTTTTCAACATAAGGTAAATCCATGGCCACCTGAAATACATGAGGTACATGAAGTTGTTTTTGAAAAAAGAGAAGATGAGGGCTTAACGGCTCCTCACTAGAAGACTTAACTTCAAGCATGACCCAAGGTTTTCCTTGTTTTGTAATTAAAAAATCTACTTCTTGTTGATCTTTTGTTTTTAAGAAATAAAGTTCAAAATCACCCATTCCACTATCATTCCAAAAATGAATGGCTTTCAAAAGGTGGGCCGCGATAAAATTTTCATTTCTTTGTCCTAAATCTTCAACTTGGGACCAATCCCAAAGGTAAATTTTTGGCTCTTTTAAAAGACTTCGCGTAATATTATTTGACCACGGACGTAGGGTAAAACAAAAATACATGGATTCAAAAACACTGATCCATCGACGAATAGTCTGATCAGAAACGCGCACTTTACGAGCAAGGCTTGTCAAGTTGCTGAGTTGTCCGGCTTGATGTCTTATAAGAGCTGCTAACACCTCTAAAAGTGAGAGCTCATGAATATTTGAAAGTTCGCGGATATCTCCCTGAAAAAATTGTTGATGTCGTAAACGTTGCCATTTCCTATAATAAGGTTGTTCTCCCCTAATAAAGGGATCGGGAAACCCTCCAAAAGTTAAAAGCTTATTAAAATCAGCCTTTCTACTTTCTACTGGCTGCCCAATGAGCGTATCGCGCAAATTAGGGGTTATTATTTCACGAAGTGAAAGGGGATGAACTCTGTAAAGGAAATATCTCCCCATGAGACTCTCCCCCCCTTTATTAAAAACATGCAAGCGGGCACTACCTGTTACCAGTATTTTGACTTCCTCTCGATAGGTATCGATAAAACCCTTAAGGAAGCTTTTCCACTCCTTATATTTATGAATTTCATCAAAGCAAATAAGAGGTTTTTCCTTAAGGATCGCGCCAAAAGGTAGCCCCTGCATTATAGCAGCAGGCCCCTGTAAAATGAGCTGCCGATGATCAAGATTATCCCAATTAAGGTATTTTGTATACAAACACTCCTTTAAAAATTCTTTTGCGATCGTCGTTTTACCAACTTGCCGCGGGCCAGAAAGAAAAAGCGCTTGAGTACTATTGCTGGCAAAATGCTCTTCTATGATTTTTAAGTAGAGTCGTTTCATCTTCTCCTCATTTGACCATTTTGAGCCTTATATCGAAAAAGTCAAGACTTTTTCGATATGAACAACGGAATAGTCAGAATAAGGCCCAGGGTACCTTGCTTTTGCGGAGAATAAGCTCTATAATCTCCGCACATATTGCGGAGATTATGATGTATATCTACGAACGCTCAGAATGGCCTTATTTTACTTGGAATCATAAAGAGATTTATCCTCTTTTGGCTTCCGCACGTCATGAACAAGGGCGTCTCCTGGGACGAATGGAAACCCTTGGATATCATAGTTCTTAGCTTGCTTAACTGAAGCCATTCAGAAGGCTGATATCACCTTAAACAAGGTACTTTTTAAAGCTCATTTTTGGCAAAAGTTTTCTATCCATTCCTTGAATGACCGACAGCAAAAAGTCCTCAACTTAATGCTTGATGGGTTTAAAGGAAACCTAATCCAGTTCAGACTAGAAATTAAAGGTTAACTTCTAATCCTCTATAGAGCCTCCTGCTTCAAAGCCTTAACGTCGGCTTCAAGGCGTGTCACCCGTTCATCAAGCTTTTGGATGTGGAGACGTTGCTCTTCTACACTTTCAAAAACCTCATTTCCAGAGGTGGGCTCTGCAAAAAAGGGATGTTTGGGAACCAGCTCTTCTGCAGATGCGGGAGGCTCATTATCCGTTGGGATGAAAATATCTTCTGTTTTGTCTTCAGCTTTAGCCAAAGAGAGGCCTCCCCAAAGTATCATCGTCGCAAAGAGTGCTGTTTTTGTCATATGCTTTTCCCTATCCTTCTGAATTTTGAGAGGGTGAGATCCATCCAATATTTCCGTCCGGCCTGCGATAAACCACATTCAATTGGTCGTGAGCTACATTATTAAAAAGCAGGGCTTGGGAATCCGACAAATCCAATCGCATTACAGCCTCACTAACAGTCAGCTCAGGAATTTCCGTTTTCACTTCAGCGATAATCAGAGGATTCTCCTCTGTCGATTCGTTTTCAGCTTCACTTTGAATGACATACTGGAAAGCGGGAGCTTTTTTGAAAACCACATCTCGTTTTTTTGTATGATCAATCAACTTCTTTTTATAGCGACGAAGCCTTTTTTCAAAGGTTTCTATAGCTTGTTCGAGGCAAATATAGGCTTCATCCGTATCATAATAGGCACGCACATAAACGCTGTGTCCCAAGTGCATTTCTACGTCACACCTGACCATCGGGCCATTACGCGAAAAGGTAACAGAGGCCTCAAGAGGACTTAAGTGATACTTTCCACGAATCGCCTCAATTTTTTCAAGCGCCTGTTTTCGTAAGGCATCACTGACTTCAATTTTTTTACCTGTGACTTGTACTTGCATGAAACCACCTCTGCTTTATGTTATTTCTTTAAATCAATGATAAGGCGAATCTGGGATAATGTCCAGTATCCCAGTAAGCGAAAAAATTTCTTTTGCATTTTTTATACGCGTAAGTATAATACTTTAAAGTATATATAAATGGAAGAGAGATGGACTTTATCAACAGAAAAAAAGAGCTTCTTTTTCTTGAGCAAAAGTGGGTTGAACCAAGGTCTCAGTTTATCGTGCTTTGGGGCAAGAGAAGGGTTGGGAAAACCGAACTTATAAAACAATTTATCAAGGACAAACCACATATTTATTTTCTTTCTGAAAGTACGAACGAGCGTGAGCAGCTCAAAAGATTTTCATTGGCCACAGGACATTTATTTCAGGAACCTATTCTGGAAACTCGTGGGTTTGCAGAATGGGAAGAGAGTTTTAAGTATATTAAAGAAAAGCAATTAAAGTTTGTATTAGCAATAGACGAATTTCCTTACTTAATTGAATCTAACCGCGCCATTCCAAGCCTCTTTCAAAAGGCGTGGGATGAGTATTGGTCCAAGAGCAATGTTTTTCTTATTCTTCTTGGCTCAAGTATTGCTATGATGGAGATGGAAGTTCTGGGGTATAAATCGCCTCTTTATGGAAGGAGAACGGGCCAATGGAAGGTTGAACCAATGACCTTTGAATCTGTAAGCCATTTCAGGAAAGGCAAGCCCTTTGAAGACAGACTCATGCATTATTCTGTAGCTGGGGGCATGCCCGCTTATTGGCTTCAATTCTCTCAAAAGAAGAGCTTTTTTTTAAACCTAGAAGACCATGTTCTTAAGAAAGGGCAAGTGCTTTATGAAGAAGTTGAATTTCTTTTAAGAGAAGAACTCAGAGAGCCGCGGTATTATTTTGCCCTTCTCCAAGCTATAGCCCAAGGGAAAAGAAAACTATCTGAGATTGTGAATGCAACGGGCCTCCCTCCTCAAGTTGCAAATAAATATCTTGGGGTTCTTTCAGATCTCAACATATTAGAACGAGAAATACCTGTCACAGAAGAAAAACCACTTAAGAGCAAGAAAGGTCTTTATAAAATAACAGACGAATTTTGTCAGTTTTGGTTTAAAAACATATCTCCAAGAAAAGGAGAACTTGAGATAGATATGGAGGAATCTGTCCTAAAGGACATAAAGGCAAGCTTGCCTCAATATTTATCTTTTATTTATGAAAAAATTGCAAAAGAGCTATTGTTAAAGTATTCAGATAACTTTTTTCCGTTTACAAAGATAGGGAGATGGTGGGAGAAAAATGAAGAAATCGACGTTGTAGGTCTCAATTCAGCATTGAACAAAATCCTCTTTTGTGAAGTGAAATGGACATCAAAACCTATGGGAGTCGATGTTTATGAGTCCTTAAAGGAAAAATCACGCAAAGTTATTTGGGGAAACAAAAACAGAAAAGAATATTTTTGTTTATTTAGCAAGCAAGGATTCACGGATGCCATGTTCGAGAAAGCCAAAAGAGACAAGGTCTCCCTTTTTAAAGGCGAAGAATTACTTAAGGTTACATAGAACTCATGTTTACCCTTATCTCTGACTTTGCCCCTGCAGGGGATCAACCTTCCGCTATTGAAAGCCTCATTCAAGGCATCAACCAAGGCGAGCGGGATCAGGTTCTTCTGGGCGTGACAGGCTCAGGGAAAACTTTTACCATGGCTCAAATTATTGCCCGCGAGGGCAAGCCCTCCCTCATCATCGCCCCCAACAAAACCTTAGCGGCTCAACTCTATGGCGAAATGAAAGCCTTTTTTCCCGAGAATGCTGTGGAATACTTTGTCTCTTATTATGACTACTACCAACCGGAAGCTTATGTTCCGCGCACCGACACCTATATCGAAAAGGAAGCTACTATTAATGAGCAAATCGATCGCATGCGCCATTCCGCAACCCAAGCTCTCTTGGAGCGCCGCGATGTCATCATTGTGGCCAGTGTATCCTGTATTTATGGTATCGGCTCTGTTGAAACCTATAGCAAAATGGTGATTCCTCTGAAGGTAGGCAACACCATTGATCGCAGCGAGCTGTTGCGCCAGCTCGTAGCTCTTCAGTACCGGCGTAATGACATTGATTTCCACCGAGGCTCTTTTCGCGCCAAGGGAGACGTCATTGAGATTTTCCCCTCTCACTATGAGGATCGTACTTGGAAAATCTCTCTCTTCGGAGATGAAGTTGAATCTATAACAGAAGTAGATCCCTTAACGGGCGAGAGAACCACTCACCTTGAAGCCATCAAACTTTATGCCAACTCTCACTATGTCACTCCAGGCCCCACGCTACAGCAAGCCATAGAAGGAATTAAGATCGAACTCAAGGCACGCCTTGAGGAACTTCGCCGTGAAGGCAAGCTTTTAGAAGCCCAGCGTTTAGAGCAGCGCACCAAGTTTGACTTAGAAATGCTGGCAGCTACAGGTATGTGCGCGGGTATTGAGAATTACTCGCGTTTTCTCACAGGTCGCGCGCCGGGTGAACCTCCCCCTACCCTTTTTGAGTACCTTCCTCAAGACGCCCTTCTCTTTGTGGATGAAAGTCATGTGACTGTGCCCCAGCTAGGAGGCATGTATAAGGGCGACGCCTCACGTAAGAAAACCCTTTCCGACTATGGTTTTCGCCTGCCCTCTTGTCGGGACAATCGCCCCCTTAAATTTGAAGAATGGGAGGCCATGCGGCCCCAAACACTTTTCATCTCTGCTACCCCTGGCCCTTGGGAGTTGGAACAAACGGGAGGCGCTTTTGTGGAGCAAGTCATTCGTCCCACCGGTCTCATGGATCCCCTTTGTATGGTAAGACCTGTTGAAAACCAGGTGGAAGACCTCATCCACGAATGCCTAGAAATTACCAAAAAAAACCAGCGTGTGTTGGTCACGACCCTTACCAAACGCATGGCCGAAGCTTTGACCGAATATCTGAATGAAGCAGGCCTTAAGGTACGTTATGTCCATTCCGATGTAGAAACTCTGGAGCGCATTGCAATCATCCGCGATTTGCGGCTAGGTGTCTTTGATGTGCTCATTGGCATCAATCTTTTGCGCGAAGGGCTCGACATCCCTGAATGTGGTCTGGTAGCCATTCTAGACGCGGACAAGGAGGGATATTTGCGCTCTAAAACCTCCCTTATCCAAACCATGGGACGGGCTGCTCGAAATGTGGAGGGATACGCGATTTTGTATGCGGATCGCCTCACCAAGTCTATCAAAGCGGCCCTCGAGGAAACAAACCGCAGGCGCGAAAAGCAACAAGCCTATAATGCTGTCCACGGCATTACCCCAGCTTCCATCAAGAAATCCATCCATAAAATCTTGGAGAGCGTGTATGAAAAGGATCACACCACCATCTCCCTTGAGGAGAATCCTTACCTCAAAATGACGCCCCAAAAGCAAAAGGCCCATCTCATGAGCCTTGAGAAAAAAATGTTTGCGGCAGCGGGGAACCTCGAGTTTGAAGAGGCTGCCCGCCTGCGAGATGAGCTGAAGCGACTGGAGCTTTTAGGAATTAGTAGTTGATAGAGACTATCCGAGTATGCCTTTAAGTCTACTCCAGAAAAACGTCTCAGGTTTTCTGAACTTGTTCAGGAATATTTTTTATTGAAAACATAGTGGATAATTAGTGCCTGAAAGAAAACCCCAGGTTTTTGCGTTTGAGGGAAGAGAGGCCAAAAATTTTTGCTTAATTTTTTTGTTTTTAACAAAAAGCAGACGATTTTTTTAAAATATAGAACGAATATACAAAAA
>Ga0209211_10000356_pt1 | contig 97953 bp, 87 predicted proteins | sample RifGroA2_FD_183992 | JGI IMG/M metagenome (GOLD analysis project Ga0209211, IMG submission 183992) | Groundwater microbial communities from Rifle, Colorado, USA - Groundwater A2 (SPAdes) (version 2) | ecosystem: Environmental > Aquatic > Deep subsurface > Groundwater | place: Rifle, Colorado... | reverse complement strand
CGGAGAGACCTGGGACGCCTCAAGGCCGCTTCTCTTTGCGCTGTTTATTGCTGCTGTGCTGCCAAGCCCTAAAACAGTTGAAATGCCTGCTATTTTTAGAAATTGTCTCCTGTTTATACTCATGACTTGTTCTCCTTCGGTGCGATATGGCAATCCCAGCAATAAGGCACTACAGCCATATAGTTGTGGCACTTATCGCAAAACTCCTTCTTGTTGGAATGGCACTTCATGCAGGTGTTCTGAAGGCTCATATTGTAATGTTTGCCGTCAGTGGCCACATAGACCCTGTTACCGTCGCGGACAACCGAGTCCCTCCAGTTATTCAGCATCTGCATATGCTCGCCCTTCATGAAGGCCTTCGGCTCAACGCACACTTCCTTCTTGCCGAGCTGGGCCTGAGCTTCCTTAATGGCCGGGGTGTCGGTCTTGGGCTCCGGCTTGGCATTGGCCTTGCCGAAATTATTGTAAAAAGGGAATGTCACGAAGGCCAGGAAAATCGCAAGCCCGATAATTATCTTTCCGCTGTTATACATTTTCAGCACCCTCCTTCCCAGGAAGGGGTTCAAGACGTATATCCATTGTCCTTTCCTTTTCCCCTTTCATCACCAGGGCATTTGCCACCAATTCGTGAACTCCGGCAACAGCCACTCCCGGGACCCAATATTCCATAGACGCCGATAGAGTTGCCCTGTCAATAGCACAGACATTGGCAAGCGTGTTCACCCCATAATTATCTTTGACAAACTTCACCGCATTCGCCCTCGCAAATCCGCCGCGCATTCTCAACTCCATGTTTTCAGATGCATTGAGACCTGTACCACTGCCGCAGCAGAAGGTTTTTTCTCTTATAGTGTCCTCAGGCATCTCATGAAACTGGTTACACACATTGTTAACAATATACCTCGGTTCTTCCAGCAGTCCCATGCCCCTGGCTGTGTTACAGGAGTCATGGAATGTAACATTGAGATGATCGTTGCGGGTTTTATCCAGCTTCAGTTTGCCATTCTTGATAAGGTCGGCTGTAAATTCTGTGATGTGGATCATTTTTGTGGATTTTGCATTGTCGAATACCGTGCCTGTAATCGGTGATTTGGGCACCTCAAGGAAATCGGCTGGGCCGTTCCATGTGTCCATGTATTGATTAAGCACTCTCCACATATGACCGCATTCACCTCCAATGATATATTTTACGCCGAGTCTCTTGGCCTCGGCATAAATTTTGGAGTTAAGCCTCTTTGCCATATCATTTGTTGTAAAGAACCCGAAATTGCCTCCCTCTGAAGCATATGTACTCCAGGTGTAATCAAGCCCGAGTTCGTGGAAAAGCATCATATATCCCATACAGGTATAAGTGCCCGGGTTTGCAAAAAGGTCACCCGATGGTGTAACAAATAATATTTCAGCGCCTTTCCTGTTAAAGGTTGGCTGCACCTTTATGCCGGTTATGGACTCTATGTCATCAACAAAAAATTCCAGACTCGAAGTGATCGTATGCGGCTCAAGACCAAGGTGGTTGCCCTTCATATAACAGTTGGCTATTGGCCCGGCTATCCAGCCGATATTCAATCCAAGGAGATTGGTAAGTTCCCTGCCCATCATTGTTATCTCGGCCTGGTCAATGCCATATGGGCAGAAGACGGAACAACGGCGGCATTCAGTGCACTGATAAAAGTAATACCACCATTCTTTCAGAACATCTACCGTGAGCTCTCTTGCCCCTGCAATCTTCTTCAGGATCTTTCCAGCAAGAGTAAAATTCCCCCTGTATACGGACCTGAGGAGTTCTGCCCTAAGTACAGGCATATTCTTGGGATCTCCGCTGCCTATATAGAAGTGGCATTTGTCGGCACATGCGCCGCACCTGACGCAGATGTCCATAAAGACCTGGAAAGAACGGTATTTCTTGAGCAGGTCCTGCATCCCCTGCAGGATGATGGTTTCCCAGTTTGCGGGTAGCTTCCAGTCCTCGTCCTGCGGCCGCCACTCGTGTGCATTCGGGAATTCAACTGCCTCAAGATCTTTTACCTTTGCAGCATGGCAGAACATATGTTCCCTGATTTCAACCGGGGTTTCAGTCCACTCGGTCTTTGGGGGAGTGAAATCTATGCTGGACAGATCATTAGGTTTTGCTGAAAATTTTGCCATATCTACTCCTTTTCAACCGGTAGCCCGGCGCCTTTCATTTTGTCCCTGAAATCGTTTTCATACTCCTCATATGTATGAAGATGTACCGGGTGGTTCCATGGGTTTATGTGTCTAACCATGCGACTGTTATTCGGCATGTTCCTTGTTGGGCTCATAAAGACACCTGCCATATGCATAAGCTTGCTGAAAGGAAAATAAGCGAAGAGAACACTAATAAGGAACAGATGCACATAAAAAATAACCCCGATCCCTTCCGGAACAACAGGATTAAAACTGATGAGCCCCATTGCCAGCACTTTCACGCTCACTATATCGGTCTTCATAATATACCTCATGAGGATCCCCGAAATTGCTATGCCCAGAATCAGGAATAGGGGGAAGTAATCCGCCGGCAGTGAGATATATTTGACCTGAGGGATAAAGACCCTTCTGAGAAAGAGAAAAGTAACTGCAGCCAGAATAACTACATCAGTCATGTAAAGCAGTGGGACCCCTATCTGTAAAAAAGCGTCGAGCATCTCAATCATGTGGATAGGGAAAGGCAAGCCCTCTGAGAAGAACCTGAAGTGCCTTATCAGGATAATAAGAAATGACCAGTGGAAGGCCATGCCGGCCATCCAAAGCCACTTGTCCGATCCATAGGAAAGCTTAGGGCCGTCCCTGAGTTCCGTCTTGATGTTCCTGAACAGAGACCGGAAGAAAAGCACCTCAAGCGCCATCCTGATAATGACCCAGAAAGTATTTGAAGGATTTTCAATTTTGCTTTGCTTGATCCACGGCAGGGATTTCTGTTGTCCGCAGGTAGTGGGAATACAGTATGGAACGGGAGAACTTCCCCATTTCACAACCTTGTAAATCACTCCTGCGATAAAGACACCAACAGCTACATACGGGATGATAACGCCGAAGAGGAATTGCAGATTTGCCATCTGGACCCCTGCGAAGACAAGCAAAACGAGTGTTATGACTGTAAAGAAAGGAAATAAGGTTTTCATTTAGTTACCCCTTTTCATTTTACTTGCGGTTTTAAATTGGATGAAATCCGGCTCATCCCGGACCTCGTATACCAAATTTGCTTTTTGCAAAAGCCTGTAAGTCAACCTTTTTGTTTCATTGGCCCTGAGTTCGTAAAGTTTCTCCCTGCATTTCAGATATAGGTCAAAAGAAAAGAGAGCAAAGGCGTCTATTGTTACGTCAAGCGCCGCAAGCTCAGATTCCAAGCGGTTTTCGCTGATCTCTTTTCCCAGCTCCCTCCTGATTACCTTTTTTAGGATAAAGAAAAGAGCGAGGGCCTGGGAGGGCTTAATCTCCTGGATTGCGCTAATCCTGACTATATCATCGATTAGGGGGGAAACTTTGTCAAAATCCGCCTCATTGACAAGTTCTTCGAATATGCCTTCTATGCTGCGGGAAAGGGTATGTCCTATAGGATTTGCAAACTGGTTGTTGTGCTCTTTTAAAAAACTGGCAGAGTTCGAAGGATAGGCCTCCAGCATCATATCAAACCACCTTTTGATAACGATGGCTCGTTTTTCTGATAGGAGACTCTTTAAATTCATATGCGGTATGGATCACTCCCCAAGGTTTTAAAGTGAAGAAACAAGAAGCAAGTGGCAGAAATTTTCTGCCGCCTACTTCTTGTTTGTTAATTGTTTATACACAACCTGTTGGTTTCGGAAGCCCTGCATATCTGCAAGCCTGCTTAGCAGGTCCATCTGGGAAAAGCTCATACAGGTACTTTGTGTTGCCCTTTTCCGGCCCCATGACCTTTGCGATCTCTTTTACAAGGATTTTTATCATTGGTGCTATCTGGTATTTCTGATAATACTCCCTCAAAAAGTTGATCACTTCCCAATGAGCATCGGTAAGAGTTTGTCCGTCTCCACTTGCCATATGGGCACCGAATTCTTTTGACCAGTCGTCAAGATTAACTAAATACCCGTCCTCGTCGACCTCAATCTGTTTTCCCTGAAAATCAATGTTTGGCATTGTGCTACCTCCTTTTTTGTTTCAAGTTATAAAGATGATTATTATACTATTAGTGATAACTTTATGCAAAAGATTTTAATTGCCAACAAAAGCGTTCAAAACCATAATACAGACCTGCATCTCAGGTCAAATAAATTTATATAATATGCTCATTTGGATAATTTATTAATCGCTTCTTTTGCTATTTCACTGACTGTTTTTTTCAGCAATCTTCCATCAAAATAAAAGCTTATCTGACTATCATCAAACAGCAGTTTCCTTATTCCTTCGGCAATATTTGTGTCCCCGAGTATTCCTGCAACCCATGCAGCATAGCCTCTGACAAGGGGATTTTTATCATCCATTATTTCTTGCAGGTCCTTAACAATAAAACTGACAAGGTCCGGCCTTACAGCAGCTATACGACCCATTGCCCATACAGAACCTGGCCTGAACATCTCTTCTTCCCTGAAAGACCATACGATAGGTATAAGATCGTTGAATTCATCCGGATTGTTCCTGATTATTTCGCCTAATATTTCTGCCGCGCTCCAGCCTATACCGCCTGACTCATCAGACATGGACCATATCATTCGCCTGGTGGTTTCCCTTATGACACTTACCTTGTCCCCTGAGAAGGCCCTTGCAATCAAACCCACGGACTCCATAGCCTTCCAGCTTATAACATCTTCCTTGTCATAAGACAGAGAAACAAGCCATCTCAGGACACCTTTATCTTTTTGGGCTATTTTCACAACATCGTCATATGAGCCACTCTCAAGAAGGCCCCTGATCCTGTCCTTCAAACTGCCCTTTTCAGGCGTCCCCTCCTCAATCACAGGACTTTTCTCAACCTCAACCAATTCAGTCTCCATCCCGCTCAGGCTGACAAAAATAAGCTTCCCGGATTTTACGCTGCGGCCACCTGAATAAACCCTTTGATGTGTCTTCAGGTCGTAGTCAATATCAGAAGTCCGGTAGTCACCGTCCTGATTAAGTTGTCCGATTTCCCAGTCACCCTTTGCCAATGCAAGGGCTTCCATATATGCCTCTCCAGCATTTCTACCAGTCGGATCACACACATAAACAGCGCCGCAACTGCATTTCCCGCTCAGGACTTCTCCAAACTCGGTCTTTGTTACAGCAGGGCGTTCAATTTCCTTGCCGCAAAAGGGACACTCCGGGGTATATTTAATCATTTTTCACCTTGAACTCTCTTGCCTTTTTAATTAAACCAATAGCCCACTCTTCAACGCCAAGGGCATGGACATGGGTATATGCCGCAAACACATTTTTATAACAGATCCCGTCGGTTTTATCTTTTATGCCATTGCCCCTCTTCACCTTCAAAGCCGTATATACGCCCTTCTTGTCCGACATGCCTATCACAGCAGAATAATGGAACTCATGGCCGTGTAAAATCGTCCCGACAGGGTAAAAGGGATTTTGCCGTTCAACCTCCACTACAGTATAGCCATGAGCCTGCGGTTTTTTTTTCATCTCAAAGTTCAGAGGGAAGATGCCCACCATCGGGTAGCTCCCACTTTCCAGTACAATTGCATCACCTAAAAACATGAGCCCTCCGCATTCAGCATATACAGGAAGACCTTTCTCAACCGCCTTATGCACAGAATGCCTGAAACTTGTATTTTCAGCAAGCCTTATTGCATTAGTTTCAGGGAATCCACCGCCGATGTACAGCGCGTCAAGATCAGGCAATCCGTCCTCTTCCATAGCATTAATCTCGACGATTTCCGCGCCGTTCCTTTCAAGTTCCTCAAGGTTCTCAGGATAATAGAACTGAAAGGCAGAATCCCTGATTATGCCTATCCTCACAGTCTTTTCTATTCCTTCCGCTTCCACCACAGTAGGAGACTTAAGCTCGCCTTCTGTCGGTGACTTCTGCTGCTCAAGTTGTACCTGGTCCTTTTCTAAGGGGTCCGCTGTCTTTGCTATATCCAATATCCTGTCCATATCAAGATATTTCATGGCCATATCTGTTGCCTGTTCAATGGCACGGCCGATATCTTCATGCTCCTGATAGGGCGTTAGCCCCATATGGCGCTCTGGAAGGTCTCCAGAGGGCAGTCTTGGGATTGCGCCAACCACAGGCAATGCACAATACCTTTCCACTGACGCCCTTATCACTGATTCATGGCGACTTCCTGACAACTGGTTGAGGACAACCCCCTTTATGCCAACCTCTTTATCCATATTCAAACACCCTAGCACAATAGCTGCGGCGGTCCTTGTCATTTTTGTACAGTCAATAATCAGTACAACAGGGGCCTTCAAAAGCTTTGCAAGTTCTGCTGTACTATATGAGCCTTCCACATCCATGCCATCATACAATCCCCTGTTGCCTTCTATAATTGCGATATCGCCTGTAAAATGGGATAAAAATGAATCCATTATCTTTTCTTTTTTAATTAAAAAAGGGTCAAGGTTATAGCATGGATTTCCCGCTGCAACCGACATCCAGCCGGCGTCAATATAATCAGGCCCCTTCTTAAAAGGCACAACAGAAAGTCCCTTCCGGTTTCTTAAAGCCGCGATAATGCCCAGAGAAAGCATTGTCTTTCCGCTTCCACCCCTGACACCGGCAACAACAAGTCTTGGATATTTATTCATGAATTTTTAATTATAACCTATCAGCCCAAAATAAAAAAAAGGCAGTCAAACGCTCTTTCAAGCGGACTGCCTGCAATTTAAATAAAAAACTGTTTATGCTTTTGGAGGTATCTCTACAAAGCTACCGCCGAAGTATGTATATATAAGCTGCTCTGAATCCACAAGATCCCTTAACGCGTCTTTCACCTCATCCCTTGTAACACCACAATCTGCAGATATTGTTTTCTGGATATCACTGGATTTCAGTTTTTTCTTCCCAACGGATTTTTCAACTAATTCATATATTTTCTTTTTTACTTCTTCTTTTTCCATGGCGCACCCCTTATTTTTTGTAGGGGCGTATTTCATACGCCCCTAACATTAAATTATTACCATTTAAATGCTGCTGTATTCCTGAATGTCTCCCTTGCTATTGTAAAGTCATCAATATGCTGGAAGGTAAACGGCAATTTGGTTACCTTGAAGAACGACTCCCAGCCTATCCTTTCAATCCATTCGCCGACTCTTTCATGCTTTTCTGCGCCTGCGATATAAGCGTCAAGGATGTTCTTTACGGCTGAGGTAACTTCAGGCCATCTAGGTGGATTGTTCTTGATGTATGGGATAGCCAATTTTGAGAACTTGGGGTCACTCCTCAGACTTCCTATCTTTCCGCCTACAACTATTGCAATACCATCATTTACTGGGTCAGCAATAGGAAGAGCAGGGCATACAGAGAAGCAGTTGCCGCAATACATGCATTTCTCTTCATTGATCTTAACTGCCTTCTTTGCTGGGTCAGGGCTGATCGCACCTGTCGGGCATGCAGCTATTGTCGAAGGGACTTCACACATGTTTTTGATCTTCTCATGTTCAACCGTCGGGATCTTTCTGTGGATACCAACAAGGGCGATATCAGAGCAGTGGACAGCTCCGCACATATTTGTGCAACATGCGACCGCAATCCTGACCTTGTTAGGGGTCTCCTTGGTTGTAAAATAATCAGCAAGGTCATCCATAATGGCCTTCACGAGTCCGGATGCATCTGTTGCTGCTGAGTGGCAGTGGACCCAACCCTGTGTATGGACAATATTGGTTATCCTCGAACCGATACCGCCGAGCATGAATTTTTTGTCTTTAAGCTCTTTTTGTATGGGCTCAACATTTTTTTCGTCAGAAACCAGAAATTCTACATTGTTCCTGGTTGTGAATCTGACATAACCGCCGCAGTACTTTTCAGCGATTGCAGCATAACTTCTTATTGTATCCGTGCTAAGAAGCCTTGGCGAAGCGACCCTGACGGTCCATACTTTCTCGCCGCTATTAGCAACATGAACCATTAAGCCCGGATTAATAACCTCATGGTATTTCCAGTCTCCGTAATTTTTCTGCATTACGGGCGGTATAAACTCCTTAAAATGGGGTGGGCCTATATCTGTTTTTCTCTGTGGTAATGCCATAATTTCCTCCTTAATTTATATGGTTTAGATTATTATTTATTTCTGCAAGTCTGATTCTGTCCAGAAATAGAACGGGTCTCTTCTCGGCTCTTTTACCTGCTGAGGAACCGGATCAACTCCTATATACTCAAGGAACTCCCTCATTCCGCGCCTGATAATAAGCTCTCCAATCCTCTCCCTGTTCTTTCCGTGCTCATCCCACCATTCCCACATCTTTCTGACAAGGTCTTTGAGTTCCGTATATGGGGCTTCCATCTTCATGAAAGGAACGATTACATGAGAAAAGGTTGCGCCTATGACAAACGGGGCCTTACTACCGATGAGTATTGATGCGCCTTTTTCACCTGTCGGCTTCAATGCCTTTGTCATCTTTGCAATACAGTGCATACAACGCGTGCAGTTGTCGTCATCTATTTTCAATTCCTTACCGTTGTAGCTCATGCATTGACCAGGACACATGTTCACAATCTCGTTTGTAATATTCATGCCCTTCTTTGCATAGTTTGCAACTTCAGCCTGATCAACAGCAATCTTGCCTCTCCATGTGCCGATTATGGAACAGTCCGCACGGGCAATAGATGCGATGCAATCAACCGCACATCCAGCTGTCTTGAATTTAAACTTATAGGGGAATGCAGGCCTGTGCATCTCGTCCTGGAATTCCTGTGTTACCTCATAGTTGATTTGCATTGTGTCAATGTTTGCCCACTCACACCTTGCCGGTCCTATGCAGCAACTTGGGGTCCTCATTGCCGAGCCGGAACCACCAAGGTCCCATCCGCGGGATGAGAATTCTGCAAAAATAGACTCAAGCTGATCGGAAGTCGTTCCCAGGAGAACCAAGTCCCCGGTAGAACCATGAAGGTTAGTAAGACCGCTTCCATACTTGTCCCAGATATCGCACATTTCTGTCAGAAACTTCGAGGTGTAGCAAAAGCCTGAGGTTGAATTAATTCTGACGGTGTGGAAGTGTGCAACATTAGGAAAATCCTCCGGCAGATCGGAATATCTTCCGATAACACCACCGCCGTAACCGCGCACGCCAACAATACCTCCGTGCTTCCAGTGCGTCCTGTTGTCCCTGTAACACCTTTCGAGCTGACCAAGAGCATCGGCAGCCATATCTGTTCTTGCAGCCGACTTCTTCATTTCCGTAACAAAGCTTGGAAATGCACCCTTTTCCAACTCATCCAACATTGGAGTCTCATACTTCTTTGGCATAACTTCCTCCTCTTTCTATGATTTAAAAGCAGACTGATTTTATACTAAAAAGGCTTTAAAGGCTAATATACAAATCCATGAATCGTCAAATAAAAAATATTAATTAATATATTAATCTTTATGAGTAACCCTAAAAGAGACATCTGCACAAAAGCTCTTCCGTTGAAATTTTCTTATGGCCACCTGTATCAACACTTTGCATTTTATTGTATTTACGGCTTTGCAGGCCTGATCACTATTTTTTGACTTGACCGTTTGATTACATCCACCGTAAAATTAACGGATTATGAAAATCAGGCAAATCGAACTGGCAGGATTTAAATCCTTTGCTGACAGATCACTATTCCATCTCCATAGCGGCGTGACATGCATTGTCGGGCCGAATGGGTGCGGGAAAAGCAATATAGTCGATTCCTTCAGATGGGTGCTGGGAGAACAGAGCGCAAAAAGCCTGCGCGGCGAAAAAATGGAAGAACTCATTTTCCAGGGCTCTGCAACAAAAAAACTCAAGGGAATGGCGGAGGTCACCCTGGTACTTTCCCAATCCGACGCTTCAGCATTTAAAGAAAAACCTGAAAACGGCAATGGCGGGGCTTCAGACACCGACACAATTACCGATGAGATTATAGTTTCAAGAAGGCTTTACAGGTCCGGTGAAAGCGAATACCTCATTAACAAAAGGCAGTGCAGACTCAAAGATATCAAGGACATTTTCCTTGATACCGGCCTTGACGTTAAAAGTTATTCCATATTGGACCAGGGGAAAATCACAGAGATCATCAATACAAAACCTCACGACAGGAGATTCCTTATAGAAGAAGTTGCAGGTGTCATGAAATATAAGGTCAGAAAAGCGGAGGCCCTGTCAAAACTCGAATCGTCAAAGCAAAACCTCCAGCGCATTAATGATATTGTCTACGAAGTCAAACGCCAGATAAACAGCCTTGACAGACAGGTCAAAAAAGCTGAACGTTACAAGAGACTGACTGAAGAATCAAAGGGTGTAGAACTGAGAATTGTAAAGAGGGAACATCTGGAGCTCAGCAGCACATTAAAGTCTCTGCTTTCAGACCTTGAACTGCTCAGGGAGACTGATTCCGTAAAAAGAGGTGAACTTTCTACCCTTGAGACACGGATTGAGACCAAACGACTTGAGATTGCAAACAAGGAAAGGGCCCTGGCAGAGCTCGAAGGCAGCCTCCATGAAAAAGAACGTGAGGTGGCTGATTCCGAGCAGAAAATAGCAGTATTGAAAACTATTATTGAGAACAGAAAGGCGGACATTGCCAGGCTCATAAAGCTCCTGGATGAAATCGAAATAAAAAAAGTAGAGTTATTTAAAAAGATTTCAGAGCTTGATGCCGCCGAAGCCTCACTCTCATCAGGCATGGGAAGCATCTCTGCTGAAATAGCGGAAAAGAACGATCAGGCATCAGAGATCGAGATGACAATCAGCACCAGAGAGTCAGAGATTGAAAACAGGAGAAAAGACCTTTTCAGGACATCTGAACTCCTCAGCAATAATAAGAACGATCTCCATAAACTCCAATCCTCCTTTGAAAACCTGAAATACAAGGAATCGCATTCCCTCAAGGACATGGATACCATAAAAGTCGGCATAGATGATCTGGCAAAAACAATCCTGGAAGCAGAGGATTTTATTTCAAAAGGAGCTGATGAACATTCAAGGCTTCGGGCTGAAAGAGATTTATTGACAGCAGGGATTGCAAAACTGGAAGATGAAATCGGGAGTAACAAGGCCATGCTCTCCATGGAAAGGGAAACTCTTGCCTCCAACCTGTCCCGCCTTAATTCATTAAAGGAATTAATCATTGACAGGTCTCTGTCCGACTTCCTGTCGGAGACTAAAGGGAACCTGCATTTTACCGGGACTGTCCTTTCAGATGTTGTCAACGCAGACAAGGATTTTGAAAAAGTTATCGAAGCCGCGCTTTCAGATAAAATCAACTCCCTGATACTCAGCAATATTGAAGATGTTATGTCGGCATTATCAATAGTAAAAGAAAAGCACCTCGGAAGGACGGCCATTCTCTATACAGGTTACAGGACCCAGGACCCGGGGCTTGACACGAATGAGGACGACCTCTCGTATCTGGCCTCCGTCTCCGGCAACTCATCGCTTATCGGGAGGGCCTCCGATTTTATCACCTTTGAAAATGCCGAGGCAAAAAATATAGCAGATAAAATTCTTTCGAACACCTATATAGTAAAAGACCTTCAGGCCGCCATTGAGCTTAGGGAAAGCAGGCTCTTCGGCGGTTCCACTCTTGTCACGCTCGACGGGGATGTAATAGATACCGACGGCATTATATTCTCCGGTCAGGGGAAGGAAATATTAAAGCGGAAAAAAGAAATAAAGGAACTGCAGCTATCAACCGGCGAGCAGCAGGTACGCATAGGTGACATTGAAAGGGAATTGACAGTCATTGCAGAAAAGCAAACCCAGCAAAAGGAAGCCCTGCGAAACATTGAAACCTCTATTGTAGAAGTCGAGAGGAATTTGTCGCTTTCAAACCAGTCTCTTGCAACCCAAAGGGAGGAATTTGAAAGGAAGGCAAAGCGGATTTCTTTCCTGGAAACAGAACTCTCTACAATCTCCATAGAGAAGGAATCCCTGGAAACCCTTATCGGTTCGAAAAATACTGAAATACTCCAGCTTGAAAGCGAAAAAGACTCTATCAGTGACGGCATCACGATATTGCAACAATCTCTTGCCGAGACAAGGGCTGGATATGAGGATGCAAGGTCTTACCTCACCGAAATGAAAATGACCCTTACGTCTTACAGGGAAAGAATAGAATCCTTGCAAAAAGAGCGGGTGAACATAACCGATACCATAGCCGAGAATGAAAATAAAAAGGATATCTCAATAAAAGAGGTCCGCGGATCAGAAGAGAAGATCACAGAATCTCTTTCGGAACTGCAGAGGCTCGACGAGAACATAAAGACTCTGATTACCGCTGCGGACATGATGAGGACGGAGCGGGCAACCCAAAAGGAAATTATTGATACTGAAAACCAGTCGCTTATTTCTGAAAGCAGTTCTCTGAAAACTATACGTCAGGACATAGACGCAATATCTCAGGAACTCTCCGGCGCAAACTCAAGGGCCGTAGAAAACAGGCTCAAAATTGAAAACATCGAAAATATTACCCGCCAAAAATACGGACTTGAAATAGCCAGTGAAAGCATTGAACTTGAAGGATCCGCCCCGGCTGAAGATGAAGAGAGGTTCAACCAGTTGAGCGAAAAGGTACGGGAACTCGGCCCTGTAAACCTCGGGACCATTGAGGAATACGAAGAGCTAAAAAACCGCTACGATTTCCTGACAAAGCAACAACAGGACCTAACCATGTCCATTGCCGAACTTGAAGAGGCCATAAGCAGGATAAATGCTTCAACAAAAAGAAAACTCCGGGAGGCCTACGATTCGTTACGGACTAAATTCATGGAAGTATTTTCAGTGCTTTTCGGAGGCGGAAAGGCGGACATAGTGCTTACTGACGAAGAGAATATTCTTGAGTCCGGTCTTGACATAATTGCCCAGCCGCCCGGTAAAAAGCTCCAGAACCTGAACCTTCTTTCAGGAGGAGAAAAGGCGCTCACCTCGCTTGCACTTCTTTTTGCGGGTTTTCTGTTAAAGCCAAGCCCTCTTTGCATTCTCGATGAAGTAGACGCCCCTCTCGATGAATCCAATACCGTCAGGTTCGCAAAGATGATAAAGGAACTCTCAAACGAGACCCAATTTATAGTGATTACACACAACAGGACAACAATGGAGGTCTCTGATCATCTTTACGGAATAACAATGGAAGAGCCGGGAATTTCAAAGGCAATTTCCCTGCAGTTCGCAGAAGTTGAAAATATAGGTTGATATTTTCCTCGTATCTCTTTAAAATTAATTAGCTTGCTAAAGTCATGAAACCTCAGGGATTAAGTTTTTATTAGCCACAAGGGCGCAAAGACACGAAGGGGGAAGAGGAATTTTTGTTTTCAAGCGGAACTTGGTGTCTTGGTGCCTCTGCTAAACGTTTTAAAAATAAGGAGATCAAAAATGGCAAAGAAAATTTATGTGGGCAACATTTCGTTCAAGGCAACTGAAGATGAGATCAGAGAGCTCTTTTCAAAGTTCGGTGAAGTCGAGTCAGTAAAAGTAATTACTGATCCGCGCACAGGCAGGCCCAAAGGGTTTGGCTTTGTAGAGATGGCAACCGAGGAAGACGCTCAAAAGGCGATTGCGGGATTGAACGGATCAACATTTATGGAAAGGACCTTGTCAGTTGATGCAGCAAAACCTCAGGCCCCCAGAGAAAGAGGCGGTTTCGGCGGCGGCGGCGGAAGAGGCGGTTTCGGCGGCGGCGGCGGAAAAGGCGGTTTCGGCGGCGGCAGAGGATCCGGAAGAGGGAGGGGATAATCGTTTTGAATATTAAAGTTTATGGAAATGACGTTGAAAAAGCGCTGAAAACCTTAAAGCGTCAACTACAGAAAGAAGGCCTGTTCAAGGAGCTTAAAAAAAGAAGCTTCTATGAAAAGCCCTCTGTAAAAGAGAAAAGGAAACAGAGAGAGGCAAGGAAGAAGAGAAGAAAGATGATGAGGGTTTTACAGAGCAGATAGATTGTCACGCCGTGCAAATCTTAATTTGGCGCCGACTGGAAATAATCTAAAAGCTGCAAACCGGTTCAATCGCGTGGATAATTCATAGAACCACAGGTGTTTTTTCTGACACCTTATATTTTTATGTATTAAACCATTTCAAAGATCCGCTAAAATTCAAGACCATCAAATCATTAATCTAAAAACCTCTTGCAAGGCTTGGGGAGGTTGCGCTTTTTTTCTTGCAGTCCGCTTACGGTCCTTAATGGGGACGGCTCTCCCCTTATTGTAATATTTGTGTATAGTCAATCCCGGGGATGCATATTTTTGAGATTGATTTAAATTGTCCAACTCCACTAAAATCTTCTGCAGTAATATGTCTATTCATAAAGGAGGGTTCCCGATGACTTTGTTTAAAAATTTCATGTGCACAACAATACTTTTTTTCAGCCTATGTTTCTTTTATGGCAGGCCTGTTCATGCGCAGCTTGATTCGTACAAGGAACTCTTCCAGTCATGTGATGCAAACCAGAAAAAGTTCATCACTGAAATGGAAAAAAGGGACAATGAGATTGCGCTTTTGAAAGCAGAGACCTCGGAGGTAATAAGGAGACAGCTCGCCGAGATTGACAGGCTCAAGACTACTGTAGCCGGCCTGTATGAAATGCTGGATGCCTACTCAAACAGCCCGCTCCAGAAAGAAAAATATATGGGAAGACTCCAGGCAGAGCTAAGGAACAAGAACTCTGAAATAGAGCCTCTTAAAACAAGACTGGCAAGCGCAGAAAGCACTATAGCGTCATATGCAAAAAAACTTGAAGATAAGGACAGGCAGATCAGCAGCCTAAGCAGCATGCCCGGAGAAGGCGATAAAGAGGGACTAAAAAAAGAATTGACCGATTTGAAGGAGGCCTCTTCAAAAAAAGACAATGAACTGAACAAACTAAGGATGGAGTTTCAGGAAAAATTGGTCGAAATTAAAATACTGGCAAATCTGGTTGACGAGAAAAATGCTGTTTCTGCTGATTGCGAGAAAAACGACCAGGAAATTAAACAGTTACACGAAGAGCTTGAAGCCAAAGAGACTGAACTTGCAAAGCTTGAATCTGAAAACCTTATTTGTACCGCGGAGATTGAAAAGCTCACAACAACAACAAAGCAGCAACAGACGGAAATATCCAGGCTCTCTGAAGAGCTTTCCAAGAAAACCCCCGTGATAAAAAAAATGAAAAAGACCACCCAAAAAGAAAACCATAAGAGCAAAAAAGTCAAAGGCAAGGACAAGAAGAAAAATTCAAAATAGCAGATACGCACCTAACATGCTTTTGCCAAAATTTATCATTTACTGAAAAAAAGGGGGCTACAAATTGTAGCCCCCTTTGAATTTCCAAGCGTCCCCAGCGGGATTCGAACCCGCGTTACCGCCTTGAAAGGGCGATGTCCTAGGCCGGGCTAGACGATAGGGACATGAGCCGCGTTGGATTCGAACCAACGACCCACGCCTTAAAAGGGCGTTGCTCTACCAACTGAGCTAGCGGCCCTTGCAGAAAAGACAAGATAGTTAATTTACTATTTATATCAGTTTTTTGTCAATGAGCGGGCCCTTGTAAAAGGCAGCAAACCACCACAGAGTATCAATTCCCTTTCCCTGTCATTGAGACCGGAGACCGCATCAAAAGAATATCCCTTTGTGGTATTTTCAATTATAAAGACCTGATCGCCTTTAAGAGGGCCTTCAACATCCTTTATAAGCAGCCTGTCCCCTTGTTCAATCCTATCATAATCGTCTTCGGATTTAAATAGCAGTGGAAGCACCCCGAAGTTTATCAGATTGGCCCTGTGTATCCTTGCAAATGACTTTGCAATGACCGCCTGCAGCCCAAGATACATCGGTGCTATAGCTGCGTGTTCCCTCGATGATCCCTGCCCGTAATTCTCACCTCCTACGATTATCCCGCCTCCTACGGCCTTTGCTTCTTCAGCGCGTCTGCTGAACGTCTTGTCAATGTTCTCAAAAACAAATTCGGAAATGGCCGGGATATTTGATCTGAACGGTAGGACCTTTGAGCCGGCAGGCATTATATCATCCGTCGTGATATTGTTGCCAAGCTTTAATAAGACTTCGGCCTCGATCTTGCCCCTTGAAACAGCTTTTACAGGAACTTCTTTTATATTCGGGCCTTTTACTATTTGAAGCCCGGCAGTATTTTCCTGCGGAGGGATGATCAGGTTGTCATTTATTGAAATCAGCCGAGGTCCCTTTATCTTCTTTATTTCAAGGGCCATAGTACCGGGATCGACAATTTCACCTTTCAGGGCCATCACAGCGCACGAGACAGGGCTCGCAAGATAGACTGAGGCGTCTTTAGTGCCTGACCTTCCCTTGAAGTTCCTGTTATAAGACCTTACAGATATGTGCCCTGATCCGGGTGCGCCCCCCATGCCAATACAGGGACCGCATGAAACCTCCATCATACGGGCGCCCGATGCGACCATATCCGCTACAAGGCCCTCCCTGGAAATCATTTCATATACCTGCCTCGAACCAGGGTTAATCAAAAGGTTGACCCATGGTGCTATCGTTTTCCCTTTTAATATCGACGCAACTGTTTTCATGGCTTGATATGATGAATTAGTGCAGCTTCCAATGCATACCTGGTCCACCTTTTGCCCGGCGATTTCCCTTATCGCGACGACATTGTCAGGGCTGTGAGGCTGTGCAATCATCGGCTTTACGCTGCCAAGGTCCAGAGCTATGGTCTCCGAATATTTTGCGCCTGCGTCGGCCTTTAATTCGACCCAGTCCTTTTCCCTTCCCTGAGCCTTAAGATACGCCATAGTCTTTTTATCGCTCGGGAAAATGGATGTTGTTGCGCCAAGCTCCGCACCCATATTGGTTATGGTTGCGCGCTCTGTTACATCCAGGTCTGATACGCCCGGACCGCTGTATTCAACTATCTTCCCAACCCCTCCCTTAACAGTGAGCTTCTTGAGGAGCGTCAGGATTACATCCATCGCTGTAACATACGGTCTCTTCAATTTTCCGGTAAGTTTGACCCTCAATACCAGAGGCATGTTCATCTCAAACGGTGCACCGGCCATCACTGTTGCGGCCTCAAGCCCTCCCACGCCGATCGCTATCATCCCCATTCCTCCGCCTGTAGGAGTATGACTGTCAGTGCCGAGGGCTATCTTCCCGGGCGTGGCAAATCTTTCAAGGTGGACCTGATGGCATATGCCGTTACCCGGTTTTGAAAAGTATGCTCCGAATTTTGCGGCAGCAGTCTGCAGAAACAGATGGTCGTCAGCATTCATAAAGTTCGACTGCAACATGTTATGGTCAACATAAGAAACAGCCAAAGGCACTTTCACGCTGTTAATCCCTATGGCCTCAAACTCAAGCCATGCCATGGTCCCGGTGGCGTCCTGCGTATAAACCTGATCAATATTTAATCCTACTGTCTTGCCTGTGGCCACCTCTCCGGAAACCCGGTGCGATTCAAAGATTTTCTGTACTATGTTTTTTCCCATTAATTACCTCTTAATTATGTGATTTTTAGTTAATTTTTTTGACTTTATCCCAGATATTATGTTAAAAAAATACATAAAAAATCAAACAATTAAGAGGTATCCATGCATTTTTTCCAGTATAAAAACAGTGAATTATACGCAGAAGACGTGCCTGTGAAAAAGATAGCAGCAGAGTTCGGGACCCCTGTTTTCATTTACAGCTACAATACCCTGCTAAGGCACTTTACTGCCTATAAGGACGCATTCAGCAGCTTCCCGCATATTATCTGCTTTGCCCTGAAGTCAAACTCAAATGCTTCCATAATTAAGTTGCTTGCAAAACAGGGGGGCGGTGCTGACGTGGTTTCAGGGGGCGAGCTTTTCAGGGCATTAAAGGCTGGCATACCAGCCGGAAAAATAGTATATGCAGGTGTAGGGAAGACAGAGGAAGAGATACAATACGCTTTAAAAAACAAAATACTTATGTTTAACGTTGAGTCCGAGCATGAATTAAAAGAGATTGACAGGATTGCAAGGAAAATGAAGGTCAAGGCCCCTATAGCGCTCAGGATAAACCCTGACATTGACCCTGAAACCCATCCTTATATCTCTACAGGGCTTAAAAAACATAAATTCGGGATACCTATTGAGAAGGCGCTTGAATATTACAGGCTTGCTCAAAGCCTGAAAAACATAAACGTAGTGGGAATACATAAACATATCGGGTCCCAGCTTACAAAGGTGACACCTTTTGTAGACGCCATGAAGAGGATTCTCGTACTGGTTGACGAACTGGCAAGACAGGGCATCAGCATTAAACATCTTGATATAGGCGGAGGGCTTGGAATCACATACAGGGACGAGACCCCCCCGAATCCGTCTCAACTTGCAAGGAGTCTGCTGCCGCTGCTCCAGGGCAGAGACCTGGCAATTGTACTGGAACCCGGAAGGTCTATTGTCGGAAATGCGGGTATTCTTATTACAAAAACTCTGTATCTCAAAAAGGGGACAGGCAAGGAATTCGTAATTGTTGACGCAGGAATGAATGACCTTATGAGGCCTTCCCTTTACGGCGCCTATCATCATGTGCTTCCTGTAATTAAAAACCGCAGGGGAAAGATAGTTGCAGACATTGTCGGCCCTATATGCGAATCAGGTGACTTCCTTGCAAAAGACAGGGAGATACAGTCAGTTAATACCGGCGACTTCCTTGCTGTAATGAGCGCCGGGGCTTATGGTTTCAGTATGTCATCCAATTACAACAGTCGTCCAAGGGCGGCAGAGGTGATGGTAAAAGGCAAAAAATATTCTCTCATCCGCAGGAGAGAAACCAACAGCGATATTATAAGGGGAGAGATAATACCGGAGTTTATTTGACATGAATATTCCATTCACGAAAATGCATGGCACCGGGAACGACTTTATCCTGATAGACTGCATGGACAGAGAGCTTTCAGACCCGGCAGGCATTGCCGTGAAATACTGTCACCGGCGTTTCGGGATAGGGGCCGACCAGCTCATACTACTTTTCCCTTCAAAGGTTGCAGATTTCAGGATGAGGATATTGAATCCTGACGGCAGTGAAGTTGAAATGTGCGGCAACGGCATAAGATGTCTTGCCAAATATATATGGGACAGGAACATCTCGGACAAGGGAATACTTGATATTGAAACTCTTGCCGGCATTATCAGGCCTGAAAAGGCTGGAGATATGGTAAGGGTCGACATGGGAGAGCCTGTCTTTGGACCAGAGAAAATCCCGGTCAATATAAGTCCGGATTCAAAAGGCAACAACCCATCACCGATTATTGATTATCCGCTCCAAATAAGAGACATGCCCTTCAGAATAACTTGCGTTTCCATGGGTAATCCACATGCGGTTATTTTCCTGGACAAAGATATAGCAGACTTCCCAGTATCTGTATACGGCCCGGAAATTGAAACTCACAACCTCTTTCCAAAAAGGACCAATGTTGAGTTTATCAATGTAAAAGATAAGGACACATTATCAATGAGGGTATGGGAAAGAGGGGCTGGTGAGACAATGGCCTGCGGCACAGGAGCTTCCGCAGCAGCTGTTGCTGCAATGTTAAAGGGAACGACAAACAGGAAGGTCACTGTCCGGCTCAAGGGTGGAGAACTCGTCATCGAGTGGCATACCAACAATCATATATATATGACAGGCCCGGCAGTGGAAGTTTTTGCGGGGAGCATTAGAGTTTGAACATAGGGGAGGACAAAAGAAAAGACACGCGGGAACCCCGCGATGCTAATCTCGAATTTTCCATTCAAGGTGATGCGATAAAGACATTTCGCCCTGGCATGTCCATTGACATGAGCGCGTCAGGGATTGGGATTATCTCTGATTGTGCTTTGGAACCCGGACAAGTTATTATATTTAAAAGCAAAGAGACTCCGCCGGTCATTAAAATAGCAATTGTCCAGTGGACAATGAAAAGCGGAGAAAAATACAGGGCTGGCTTAATGTTTATTTAATGGAGGTTGAAATGTTTAAAGGCTCGATAGTAGCAATAGTTACACCTTTTAAAAACGGGAAGTTTGATGAAAAAGCTTATGGAGACCTGATTGAGTGGCATATTGCCCAGGGGACACATGGGATTGTGCCATGCGGAACTACCGGAGAGGCATCCACCCTTGATTTCAATGAGCATTACAGGGTCATCGAGGTTGCAGTCAAGGTCACAAAAAAGCGCATACCGGTTATAGCAGGCACAGGCGCAAACTCTACTGACGAGGCCATAGAAATCACAAAAAAGGCCAAAAAACTTGGCGCAGACGGGGCATTGCTCGTTACCCCCTATTATAACAAGCCTACACAGGAAGGGCTCTACAGGCATTACAAGGCAGTTGCCGAGGCGGTAAAGATCCCAATCATACTATACAATGTCCCGGGGAGGACTGCTGTTAATATGCTGCCCTCAACTGTTGTGCGTCTTGCTGAATTTAAAAACATTGTCGCCATTAAAGAAGCAACTGGCGACATGAAGCAGGCGAGCGAACTGATAAGGCTCTGCGGCGACAGAATGGCCGTTTTATCCGGTGACGACTTTACAACGCTGTCCATGCTGGCCCTCGGCGGCAAGGGCTCAATTTCTGTCACCGCCAATATAGCTCCAAAAGATGCAGCCGAAATGTACAATGCGTGGGAAAGGGGAGACCTTGCAAAGGCAAGACAGCTGCATTACAAGCTTGAACCTTTAAACTCGGCAATGTTTATTGAGACAAATCCCATTCCGGTAAAAACCGCTCTTGTCCTGATGGGCAAAGTCAGAGAAGAGTTCAAACTCCCATTATGCGAGATGTCCAAGGCAAACAGGGAAAAATTAAAAGACATACTGAAGAATGCTGGGATCATCAGAAAACGTTAAGGGGTCACCAACAGAAGGCGAGCTAAGGCTCTGCTTAAGGCAGGTACTGTTCCCTACTGTGGCTGAAGCTGAAAAAACCGGCCACTGGCCGCTGACTATTTTTCTTTTACTGGTTACCCTGTTCTGTCTTCTGAATTCCGTGGTTTTTGCGGAAGCCCCTTCGCCTTTTGCTGTTGACAAGCTCCCAGGCACCAAGGCTCCTGACTTCACATTAAAAGATATCAACGGGAATCCCGCATCACTGTCCTCGTTCAGGGGCAAGGTTGTGCTGCTTAAATTCTGGGCAACCTGGTGTCCGCCGTGCAGGGAGGAGATCCCTTCTGTTAATTCTCTTGACAAGCTGCTGAAAAACAGGGGTCTCGCAATACTCTCAGTTTCAGTTGACAGCTCCGCCCCCAAAATCAGGGATTTTGTCAGGAAATATCCCATCAATTATACTATCCTGATTGATGACACCATGAAAGTTGCAAAATCACTTTATAAGGCATTCAAGCTTCCAATGGCGTTTCTCATAGACAAAAAAGGGGTAATTGTCAGGGAATATATCTATGTGCATGACTGGACAGCACCTGAGATTATAAAAGAGATAGAATCTTACCTGTAAAACCCCTCCCCTGCATTTCTGCCTGTATGATTAAGTCTGTTTACAAGGTCAAGCATCTGGATTTTTTGTGATATAATTTTTCTGGAGGTGAAGGCATATGAAAAAAGCCCTTTTGAAGGTAGCAGTAATTACACTTATTTTTATGTTACCATCAATAACTTCAGCCAGGAAAGGAGAAATGACAATGCTGAAAAATATCCATTGGCTTGGCCATGACACATTCAGGATAACAGGCGAAAAAACGGTCTATACAGACCCTTTCAAGATCAAAAAGAAAGACACGGCAGATATAATACTGATTACACATGAGCACTATGACCACTGTTCTCCAGAGGATGTAAAAAAGATAACTGGACCCAATACCTTGATAATTACCGTATCTGACTGCGCTAAAAAATTGTCCGGGAACATCAGGACCATTAAGCCTGGTGACAAAATAAGAGAAGGTGGTATTGAGATAGAGGCAGTGCCTGCTTACAATACAAACAAACAATTTCATACAAAAGACAGGGGATGGGTCGGATATGTTTTTACCATAAACAGCCAGAGAATTTATTTGGCCGGGGACACGGATTATATCCCCGAAATGAAACTGCTCAAAAATATTGATGTTGCACTCCTTCCTGTTTCAGGCACATATGTCATGACTGCCGAAGAAGCTGTCAGGGCCGCTCTCGATATCAAACCAAAAGTCGCGATCCCCATGCATTATGCCTCAATTGTGGGCAACAAAAACGATGCAGAGCGGTTTGCAAAAGGATTGAAGGGTAACATAGAGGTCCTGCTCCTGGATGAAGAGTAAAACGCCTGATTTATCTGCAGAAGAGATAATAAATTTACTGCCGTCCGAACCCGGGATAATAGGCAAAAAGATATTTTTCTTTGATTCTCTGGTGTCCACTAATACCCTTGCAATGGAGCTTGCCTCAAACGGCTGTGAAGAAGGCACAGTCATAATATCTGATGAGCAAACCGGCGGCAAGGGAAGACTTGGAAGGTCATGGGTATCACCTCCCCAAAAAAATCTATATTTGAGCATGGTGTTGAGACCGCATATACCGCCAAGGGATGCAGCCATCCTTACACTTATGTCTGCAGTCGCATGTACACATGCCGTGAAAAATGTCTCAGGCATACCTGTTTCGATAAAATGGCCGAATGACATGATTGTTTCGAACAAAAAACTGGGAGGAATACTAACTGAAGTAAAGACCGACAGGGACAGCATAAATCATGCAATTATAGGCGTTGGGATCAATATAAATCCCGACATTTCTGAACTGGATGAGAATATAAGGACAATCGCGACTTCAGTCATGATTGAGACAGGGACCAGGCACTCAAGGACGCTGTTTGCAGTTGAAATACTTAAGGAAATAAACAAATGGTACAAAACTCTCATCGGGAAAGGGAAAAAACCGATACTTGCTGAATGGCTGCGACTGTCATCTACAATAGGCAGGACCGTGCAGGTACATGAAGCAAAAAATAAATTCACAGGCATTGCTGAGGGGATTGACAATGAAGGGATGCTCATTTTAAAACTGGGCAACGGCTCCCATAAAAAAATATGCACAGGGGACGTGACCATCCTGCCATGAAGCATCTCCTTTCAGTAGATATAGGCAACTCGACAATCGGCTTCGGTCTGTTTGCTGAACCGTTTAAAAATGACAGGGTAATCATTAAAAAAATCCCATCACGCCCGGTCAAATCAATAAAGACGTTTAAGAGAATAATTTCGGATTTTATAAAACAGGAAACCAATTTATCACCCCGGACTTCAACACTCAGCTCATTTGATGTCATCCTTTCCTCTGTTGTACCGTCTCTGGACCGGCCTTTTATAGCTGCAGTAAAAGACCTGTTCGGGAAAAGACCTTTAGTTGTCAGTCACAGGTTAAAAACAGGCCTTGTCTTCGATATAATGAGACCCCAGGAAATAGGAAACGACAGGCTTGCCAATGCAGTTGCAGGCATCCATTACTTCAAAAAGCCCGTAGCTGTTATAGATTTCGGCACTGCAACTACAATCACTGTTGTTGGCCAACAGCAGAATTTAATGGGTGGCGCAATCTTGCCCGGTCTTGAACTTATGAAAAAAGCACTTTATTCAGAAACCGCAAAACTGCCATTGATTTGTCTGAGCAAACCATTAATGGTATTGGGTAAAAACACTTCATCTGCAATTACATCCGGCATTGTTTTTGGTACGGCAGGCGCAATTGAGGCCCTCATAAAGGCCATGGAGAAAGAGATCGGAGTTAAGTTAAAATTACTTCTTACCGGAGGACATGCTGAACTGATGGCCCCTTTGATAAAAAAAGAGCATCTGTTAATTCCTGACCTGACATTTAAAGGTCTTAGATTTATATACTTAGAGCATCTGACAAAATAAACCATGTGGGAGTTACAATGCATGAACTGAGAAAAGACCCCTTATTAAACAGGTGGGTAGCAGTGCTGAAAGACTCAAAACCGGTTGAATACTATTTGGAAAATAAACAGACCATTCTTGACAGAAGCGAAGCAGATACCGGGAAATGCCTTCTGTGTCCGGGGAATGAACGAGAGGCCTCTCCTGAGATATTTGCAATCAGAAAGGATGGTTGCCCTCCAAACTCTGCATGGGAAACAAGGGTGATCCCAAGAATCAATCCGATATTCCAGATTGAAGGTGAGCTTGGCAGGAGGGGGGTGGGAATGTACGATGTAATGAACAGCATAGGAGCCAATGAAATCATTATCGAGTCGCCATTGCACAACACCCCGCCTGAAGAGATCGGTCTTTCACAAATGGTCAGCGTTGTAAAAACCTACAGGCACAGGATATCAGAGCTGGAAAAAGACTCCAGGCTCAGATATACATTCCTTTATAAGGACTGTGGCAGGGGTCCGGATAGTTTTTTCAACCACCCTGTTTCCCAGGTAGTTGCGACCCCGGTAATACCCGCAAGCATCAAGGAAGAGCTCAGTGGGGCGAAGGCCTATTATTATTACAAGGAGAGGTGCATTTTCTGTGATATGCTGAACGATGAACTGAGAAGCGGAGAAAGGATAATAATGGAGACTGCAAATTTTGTGGCCTTTACCTCTTTTGCGCCACGATTTTCATTTGAATACCGCATTCTGCCAAAAAGACACTGCTGCGCGTTTCAGGACATACGCAATGACGAGATAGAAGACCTGGCCCTTGTTTTAATGACAACCATAAAAAAATTAAAGTCTTTATTCAGGTCCCCTTCTTACACCTATATGTTCCATACAGCGCCTAACAGGATCCCGAGAAAAGACCATTGGCATACACTTGGAGACGATTTCCACTGGCATATTGAAGTTACACCTCAACTCGCGATAAAAAATGGCTTTGAATTGGGTTCAGAATTCTATATAATTACTACAGCACCAGAAGACGCTGCAAGATATCTTAGTGGGGCATAGCCCCTTTATCCCTGCCAGGGGGAAAATTTTATATTTTTTGGACAAAGGAGGCTTATAATGATGAATATCAAAAAAATTCTTTTCCCTACCGACTTTTCCGAAGGAGCGTTGAATGCCCTGCCGTTTGCGGTTAATATGGCAAAATGCTACGGCGCAAAGCTTCACATGTTACATGTAATTTATGATGTTGCCACAGCTTCCGGGTTGTATGTGCCTCATATTTCCTTTGATGCCCTTTATAAAGAGTTGGAGGCGAGCGCAAGCAAAGAGCTTGAGAAGTTTGGCCTTGAAGTTAGGCAGGACCTGAAGGACATTGAATTCAGCCTGCTTCGCGGAGTCCCTTATGAGGAGATACTCAAGTTTGCCAAAGAGAATAATTTTGATCTGATCGTAATCGGCACACACGGCAGAAAAGGTCTTGACAGGGTGCTGTTCGGAAGCACTGCGGAAAGAGTTGTAAGAAATGCATCATGTCCCGTATTAACTGTCAGAGGGCCCCAATAATATCGCTAAAGCAGGCATTCAGATGGTCAAATGATCACCTGACCACTGAATGCCTGCAAAAATGTCTTGTCTGCTTAAATCGCCTGTTTTGAGTTAAAATAAGACTACCTTGAAAAAATATCTGCTTTATTCGCTTATACTCCATATATTGTTAATTTCATTGGGCCTTTTCCTTGTTCAAGAGAAAAAAGAGAAAGGACCTGCGCCCTTTTATGCAAGGATAATAACACCTGATGAAATGCAAAAAGAGCAATCGCCCGTAAAACATAGACGACCTCAGCCTTTAAGAAGAAAAAATGTAATTGCACTTCCACAATTACCTCAGAATTTGCCTCCACCTGTAAGCCGCTCGTCAATTCCTGACCCTGCAGAGACAACGACAGGTGATAAATCTCCTAAAGAAGGCGCGGCGAGCCGGAAGCAGGAAAAGCAAACTTCAGGCCCGGAAATGCACGAAACAGACAAAAGGGCCCCTTCCGTTGCGCCGCAGCAAAAAACATTCAGGGAAAAGCTTTTTGACAGGGACATTATCGGGAAACTGGCACAGAAGAAAAAAGAGGACAAAAAGACAGATAACCGCATTACCCTTAACACAAAAGGGTATAAGTATTACGGCTATGAACAAATGGTTGCAAACAAAATGCTGGACAAATGGGACCTTCCTTTGGATTATAAATACAAGGGAATAGCAGGCGTGGTCGAAATAGGGTATACCATCAGGAAGAACGGGACCCTCGGCAATATAGAGATACTCCGCACATCAGGCCATCAAAGCCTTGACAGCGCCGCAATCAAGGCGATTAAGGACGGTGAGCCATACTGGCCCCTGCCTGACGAATGGGGAGAGGACTCCTACACATCCTCAATGCATTTCACTTACGAGCCTTTCGACCCCCGGTTCCCCGGCTACTTCAGGAAGACCATTCATTTCAGATGACTACTGTTTTCTTCTCCTGATCTTTATAACAACCCCCAAGACCATCACAATCCCAAGTCCAAATGGATATTTGACCGCATAAATTACCGGGGTAAGCGCCAAACGGGTCGCAGTCCTTAATGCCTCATGCTGTCTTATAAAGTCCGCTATTGGCGGAGATGTTCTGTAATAGAACCCAACAAATGCCCTGCCTGCTGGATTAGTAAGCAGATACTTGTCCCTGAATCCCCTCAAGACCATGACCTGCGGGTCAAGATAACTCCCATACGCGGCAGTCGCTATAAAGCATCCGCCTCCGCCTCCACCGCCTGAACTCGATATTTCACCGCCCGGTCCGGCCCCTGCTGTCCCACCGGTTGTCTCAGTGCCTACAACCAGAGGGTCTTTTATCGTCCCCACTGTAGAATCGCTGTCAAGCGGTCCATTGTCTACGACCTTGAAGGTTATTGTCTTGTTGTCTGCTGAGAGCACATAATCTGTCAGCTTGACCCAGGAAGTCCCGACCATCTTGTAAAAGACCGGATTCGACGGTATGCTGTCAAGGGTTATGCTTACAGTCACTTCGCTATTGGAGGTTGAAACACCCTCTACTGTGAATTCCACGACCTTGCTGATAGTTAATTTTGCAGGCTTTGTCTCAGAAGCTGTTATAGATGCCGGGAGATTGCTCGTTGTGTATATTACTGTTTTTGAGTCATTAAGAGTTCCGTTATTTGAGGTCTCTATGATGGTATCGCTTGAACCATAGGTCTTGATGGTGAATAATTGCTCGGCAATAGTCACGTTAGCATCTGTCACTGTTACTACAAAGTCATATGTCCCAGATGTAGTCGGTGTTCCAGTTATTATCCCTGTGGAGAGTGCAAGGGTCAATCCAGCAGGCAGAAAACTCACACCATCTGGTTTTATCAACCAGCTATACGGCCTCTGTCCTCCGTCTGCAAGGACCGTCTGTGAGTATGCGGTCCCTACCTCAGCGCGAGGCAGGCTTGAGGTTGAGATGAACAAGGCATTTTTGACGGCAATAGTAAACTGGCTTTTGGTGCCGGCCAGGCCCTGTACAACCTGCGGTGCGTCTTTGACCGTCACTTCAAAGGTATATGTTCCTGAGGCAGTTGTCTGACCGCTGACCTGGCCTGTTAACGTATCGAGAGTTATGCCCGGCGGCAAAGAGCCTGAAGTTATCGCCCATGTCAGAGGCGATGTGCCTCCTGCAAAATTAATGCTCTGATTGTATGATGAGCCCACACCCGCGGAGGGCAGGCTGGTAGTCAAAATAACAAGTGACGGGTTCATTGTCAACGTAAACTGCTTTGTAGTTGTTCCGGCTGCGCTGTCGGTCGCCTTGATTGTAGCATTATAACTCCCTGCACTTGTCGGGGTACCGCTTAGAACACCAGTGCTTGCATCCAGTGTCAGACCTGACGGCAGACTGCCAGAGCTGACACTCCATGCGTAAGGGGCTGTGCCGCCTATTGCCTGAAGGGTCTCGCTGTACCCGGCAACATTGACTGTCCAGGTCTTGAGCGCGCTCGTATTGACCGTAAGCACCGGGGCCTTGATTATTATAGAGAAGGCTTTGCTTGCCGGCCAGCTATTTGCATCAGTGGCCTTGACCGTAAAACTGAAGGTACCGTTTGCATTTGGAGTACCGCTTATAATGCCTGTAGCCGCATCAAGGGTCAACCCTCCTGGCAAGCTGCCGCTCGCAAGCGACCAGGTATACGGCGTTGTCCCGCCGGTTGCTTCAAGTGTCTGGGTGTAAGTATAACCGTTAGAGCCTTCAGACAGGCTTGTTGTTGTAACGCTTAAAGGATTTGCAGATGCTCCGGAAAGCGGTATGCTGAGGGTTGAGGCATCAGGGTCATCAGAGGTAATCCCGATATTTCCGCTGAAATTGCTGCTGACAGTTGTCGGCGAGAACCTTACAGTCACAGTCTGGGACCCTCCGGCAGCAATAGCCAGGGGCAGTGTCACCCCCACGATCGAGAAAGGAGATGTTGCTGTTACCGAACTAATATTAAGGGTATCGTTGCCGGAATTGCTTATTGTAAAGGTTTCATCCTTTGTATCGTTCACAACACTCACAAAGCTTATCCCCTCTGCCCTGCTGACAGCAATCTTGGGTGTTATGCCGTTGCCGCTAAGGTAGATTGTATTGGCGCCTCCGTCAGAATTTATAGAAAAACTGCTCTGGAAACTGCCGGTAGCTGCTGGAGAAAACTGGATTGTCATCTGGTAAGCCGTGCCAGGATCTACTGATGTTGGTTTGGATGTAGTAATAGTGAACGGACTCGCAGGGTCCGTGATCTCGGATATATTCAACTTGGAATTGCCGTAATTCCATATATTGAAATTGACCGTCTTCGCCTGTTTTACCCTAACGCCGCCAAAGGCAATAGAACTGTTATATATCGGGTTATTATCGTTGTCCGTTATAAGAAGCTGTGGAGCAACAGACCATTGCCAAAGCTGTCCGTAGATATGCGAATTACTTGATGCCCTTCCGTCCTTCCAGACAATAAAGAATTTACTGTAATCAGAATCTCCAAAGGCCACTGCAGGCGCAAGCTGGTTGCCTTGGGCCACTGTTACCGCAAAATTGCTCCCGGAAAGGTTGCCCTGGGGATCAACGAACTGGCCATAAATGTCCATATTCGATATATTGGCGCTCTGGTTTCTCGCGTCTTCCCATACAACAAGAAACCTGTCGTTCATAGGTTCAAGAGAGACCTTTGGGGATGTCTGATCTCCCTGGGTATTTGATACAGTTATCTGTGATGTAAAATTAGCGAGATTAGTGAGGTCAATAATCCTGCCATTCAGGTCCTTACCAGTTGTTGTGCCCTGTTCCTCCCATACAAGAAGGGTCTTCTGGGCGTTATTTGTAGAGGCTGCGGGATTATAAGAATTTGCAGTTCCAAAAGACAGGTCAGTATAAAGGTTAAAACCGGTATCCTTCCTTACTTTAATTTTCTGTACCCCAGCGTCCTGGTCAGTGGCAGTCCACGTAATGCCTCCATAAGTGCAAACTTCATAATCACCATCTGCGGGATCATCCAGATCAGTTTTTGTCAGTATAGGCATTGAAAAGGTCACTGTATACGTCCTGCCTGCCCATGTTACAAGATAGGCCCCTGTCGTCTTTTCATAGATAATCGCCGGATGGGACTCTCCTCTTTGCACATTGAAAGTCGCTGTAAATGTGCTGCTCGCCTCAGCAAAATCTTTTACGACAACCAATTCCGAAAAGTCCTTAAGATTATTGCCCACAGTAGTCAATACCGCTAATGCCCCTGAACCATTAATTTCCCCTGTCCTGACAAGATTGGTGTCTACATTGGGAAGAGGTATATAGTTGACTGTAACTTCATTGCCGGGATCACATCCCGAGCCTATTAAAGTTGTAGAATATGAACTATCGCTGTCGCTGTTATCGAGCCATGCAAGGACAAATCTGTTTAAGACCTCGTTATATATGAGATCAGGGTCTGACTGGCTGAAAAATTTGGGAATAGGCACCACTTTCAGGTCCTCACTGGTAGTCAATGCATTTGATCCCGCATTTACCCTGACAGTGACAGAAGTTGTTCCAAGGCCGCTAATGGTTGTATTGGTTACAAATGTGACCCCATCAGCCCGATAAACAACAACATTTTGGACCGTGTCCTGAAAAGTTACAGTGCGTGACTCTGTTGCATCCCACGTACCGCCGGGAGGGCTTATAGTCTGCGTATCAATATGCGTTGAAATGGCAGTATTTACACCGCTAAGTGCCCCGGCAGTATTAACATACTGCCCGTAAATCTGTGCATAGCTTCCGGAGCGTGAATCAGTCCAAACTACAAGATACTTTAAATTGGCAAAATCAAATGCGACCTTTGGCTGGTTCTGGTTGCCTGTGGCATTAGAGATAACAAACTCACCGACTTCAAGACCCGCGTTGACCACACCGGGATCGGGTATGAGAGTTGTAGTTGCTGGATCTGTAGGCACAGCATTACCTAGGCAAGCAGTGCCATTCTGACTGACGCAGTACAGTCTTCCGTAAATGTCCGTGCCGTTTGTAGTAAAGTTTCTGCTGTCCACCCATACAACAAGGTATTTGTTATTTACAGGGTCATAAGCATTGGAGGGGCTTGACTGGTCATTGGTAAAGGTTGTAATCTGCAGGTCATTTTCCAGGGCCTTGGCCTTCCTGGCCCCTTCAACGTACCCGTTTGCAAGACCGGCGGACTGGCTATTGCCACCGCCTGAACAGCCAAATAAAAGCCCTATTATTAAAATGCATAATATAAGCTTAGACACCCTCATGTCATTTCCTCCTGTATAAATCATGAACTCATTTTCCGCCTTTGTTTTATATCTTCCCTGAGCTCGTTTAAATCTTCTTTCATAGAAACAATACATTCTATTCTGCGGTTATTGTAAATGTTGACTTCCCGAATGCAGATCCTGAACGCACCTCCAGGTCCCCGGTATATGCAATACCGGCCCTGAAATCAAACCTCAGATTATATGTGCCAAACTCATCCGTCTTTGCATCAAAGGGCGAATTTTTTGGCGTTGAACCGTCATAGAGCTGCACATAACCGTGAGGGTCAGGGACAGCAAAAGGGAAAGAGATGGTGATCTTTGCGTCCCCCATTGGCTGACCGTCAGCATTCTTGACTAAAACAGTATAGTGGGTTGTGCGCCAATAATCATGGGGATCAGCTATTGTCAGGGTTGAAGGATTTATCGTGATAGATGAACCGTCCGGCGCGCTCACGCCGCCACCTCCGCCACCGCATCCTGCCAATGCAGTCAAACATATAAGCAACACTAAAAATCTCTTCATCTTACCTCCACTAAATTGTTAATATTCATATTCAGCAAAGATTTCCTTATTCTGGTTTTTTGCTTTTAGAATTCTCGATAATGCGCGGGGTAATAAATATCATCAATTCATTTGTCTTGTCGCTGAATGATTTATTTTTAAATAGCCAGCCAAGCAAAGGAATGTTTTTTAACCCAGGCACGCCGGAATCCGAATCCGTTTCGGTTTTCTTATGGACCCCGCCTATAACTATTGTTTCGCCGTTTTGTACAAGCACCTTTGTCTTTGATTCAACCTTTGAGGTCCTCGGCACCTGTGAGCCACCGATATTGACCTGACCGAGGATGTCTTCCTTTACAACAGATATCTCCATAGTCACAGAACCACCAGGCGTTATATGAGGGGTCACCTCAACCGTCAGGGCAACATCTTTAAATGAGGTTGATATCCCTCCGCTTGTGCCGCTCACCTGTGGGAATGGTTCACTCGTGCCCTGCATTATTTTGGCCTTTTCACTGTCTATTGTAACGATCCTCGGACTTGAAATGATCTTGCCCTTACTTACACTTTCAAGCGCCCCGAGCTGTAAATCAAGTCCAAGGGTCCTTGCAGGGTTTATAATGCCAAAGGTAAAGCCGCTTCCGGAACCCGCCCCTACGCTCCCAGGAAGATCAACGAGATAATTTTTGCCGGTAAATTTCCCTGTACCAAGACCTGAAAAACCGCCTATTGACATAAGGTCTGTCGTAGGCTTGAAATTAAGACCCCACTGGATCCCGAGGTCAACTGAGTCGGATGTATTTATCTCCACTATCCTTGCTTCAATCAGCACCTGTGGTGTTGGCTTGTCAAGGGTTTCAAGCAGTTTTTCTATATACGGGAAAATTGAGGGCACGTCATATACGACAATGGAACTCGTTCTTTTGTCCGAGCTTATATTACCCCTGGAACTCAGCACCTTTGCGCTTTTAAGGGTACCTTCCACAACAGTGACATCCGCATAATTTATGGGAAATACTCTCGGCTCCACTATTCCCATCGCTTCAGCCGACTGCGACTGTATTTCAGCTACTTTCTGTTTTATATTTTCTTCCTGTTCCCTCGCAAAGACGGACGCAGGAGCTATTCTTATCACATTCCCATCAATAACCTTGTTAAGGCTGAATGTCTTTAATACCATGTCCAGGGCCTGTTCCCATGGCACATTCAGCAGTTTCATTGTGATCTTTCCCTTTACATCAGGATGGACCACAACATTAAACCCGCTCACATCACTTAAAAGCCTTAAAATCGGGATTATGTCAGCATCCTGAAAATCGAGAGAAACAATGCCGGATTTTTCTTTGGTTTCAGGTTGCCTGACGCCGTTTTCTTTTTTCCCGGCACGTGCAGTCTTTGTTTTTTCAGACATGGTTGATTCAACCGGGCCTTCAACCTCTGCCTGCTGTTTTTGAACAGGCATAGATGAAAAATCCACAATCACTTCGTCGTCGAGGGTGGAAACAGTCTTGTTTGCATAGGCTTCCAGGTCGAGGATAAACCTTACCCTGTCTTCTTCTTCCCTGTATCTCATATTTTTGACCGGCGGTTCCATCTTTGACGGCATAGTCGCATTCATCACAACATAAGGGATATCTATTATCAATTTACCCTCAAGATCAAAAACCGAAGGGTCGGGCATGGGGCCGTCTCCCCTTATAATAAGTTCCCCCCCCCTTTCGGTCTTGTCGAACATTATCTCGGTTATTTCTTCAGCAGTGTCCTCGTCCGGACTGTCGCCGCCTTCGAGTTCCTGCAGCAGGGCCTCCGGGACATTTTTATCTTCATTTATCAGTGAAATGGACCTGTCAGAATCGGCAATGCCGGGCTTTCCGTCATGCTCGATATACAATGTGAGTGTATTGTCCTTTAATTCCGGCCTTACCTCTGAAGGGGTCTGCAAAAGCAAGCCGAGCCGAGCCGTTTTTGACGGGCCCTCTATCTGCGCAGGCACTACCTCGGTTATGCCTGACTTATATGAAAATATCCTGTTTTTGAATTTACCAAGACCCGTATCCTCAAAATCCACAACGGCCCTGAAAGGATCGTCGGATTTATTTATCCTGAATTTCACAGGACCGTTGAGCTTTATTTTAACTGCATTATCGAATATTTCTATATCTTTGATCTCCCTTATGCCTGAATCGTCATCATTTGCATAAGCAACTTCATTAAAAAGTGGAAGGTAGGAAGAAAAAAATAAAAAATAAAAAATAAAAAATAAAAACGGTAAAACTTCCCGTCCCCTGCTTCCGCTTATGCGCCTGCTGTTGGTTACTTCCGCTTTTGCGCCTGCTGTTGGTGCTTTTGTCATCACTCCTCCTCTTCGCGGAGTTTCAAAATGGTGTCTTGTGGACCCATGACACCCCTCTCGTTCCTGATTTGCTCTCTAATAATAACAGAATCTTTATTTATTTTATATATCTTTCCATTATGCAATCCAAGTTTCATGTTCTCTCTAACCGTGTAAGATTTACCGTCAGGCAGTGTGACCACTGCATAATACCCCCCACGGCCCCACAATATGGCAATAAGCTTAAACTCGGAGACCTCAAAGCTTTCAATCGGCAGCATGCCTTTTTTCTTGTCCGGCTCTTTCTTAATTATAAGGGAAGTAAAAGGGTCCCTTCTGCCATAGCCGATATATTCGTATGAAACTATATTAGTCGCTTCAGGTGAAACCTGGGGGACTGCACCAGAAGGCGCAGGGGCAGGAACAGCAGCGGGTTTTGCAGCTACCGGGTTTGCAGGCGCTGGAGCAGGTTTTGCTTCACCAGGCTTGGCAGGGACAGGAGCAGTACCAGGTGCAGGACTTGTGGCAGGCGCGGGAGCCGGCTTTGCAGGCAGCTGCGCCTTAGTCTGTGCAGGTATTGCCTTGACTTCAGTCTTTGCCTGTTTGTTCAAAAAGAAAAAATAGCCGACCAGACCCGCAGAAATCACCGCTATAACGACAGCGACTATGATCCAATAAAGTTTAGGCACCTTCCCTGTCAGGACTTTGAGTTTTCCAGGGACTGCCGGTAATGATAATTTTTTAATATCCATTTCTATTTACTTTTTCTTCCCTTTTTCACTTTTCTTCTGCAATTCTTTTCTTTCCTGCTCAGGTATCTGGGAATATGTCATCGAGATGAACGAGACATTCAAACCCGTTCCGGATGCGCCTTTTTTCTGCTGCCCAAGTTTCATGTGTATATTTAATATATTCACAATCCTTTTCAGTTTTGTTATATTGCTGAAGAACTGGCCGAACATGTGGTAACTGCCGCGCATCTCAACTGCAACAGGGATTTCGTATATTTCATTGCTTGGATGGATGTTTCTGCCCTGGGGCCTCCATGAAGCTATCTGGAGCCCTGATTTAATGCCTAGCTCCGATACCTGTCTTAAGAGGCCTGACACCTCCTTTTCTTCAGGCAATTGCAACTGCAGATCGGAAAGCTTGCTCTCAAGTCTCTGGCTCTCAGCAATAAGAGACGGGAGTTTCGCGGCATCTTTCTGGAGCGTAGCTATTTCAGCCTTCTGTTTCTCCACCTCGTCTGTCAACGCCTTCTTTTCCTCAAGGGTCGGCATTATAAGGAAGTATATAAACAAGCCGGCAATGATCACTGCAGGCAATACAAGCAGCAGCTTCTTTTGAAGCGGTGGAAGAGTAGCAACATTAATCTTTAAATTCATTTCCATATTATTTCTTTTTAAACCAGCCCCTGACCTTTATACCTTAACCTTAAAATTCAGCTTGAACCTGTAAACCTTGACTTTTTCCACGTCGGCCTCTCTTGTTTCCTCCAGGTAGACGTCGGTTATATTTCCTGACCGTTTCAAATTCTCCACGTAGGAAACAACGTCCTGGTTTGTAAATGCGACCCCTTCCATGCTGATAGCATCACCAACATAAGAGAGAGAGTTCAGCCAAACGCCTTCCGGGATTACGCTGCTGATATGATCAAGTATCCAGACAGGAATAGACTGACTTTTTCTAAGGGTCTCAATCAGCTTACCTCTCTGCTCAAGTTCCTTGTTTATCTGTTCGTATTTCTTGACCTCACTGATCTTTTTTGCCAGGCTGGCAACTATTGCCTTATTGGATTCACTGAGGTCCTTCAGTTTTGAGACCTCTGATTTCAAATAATATGTGCCTCCCCCCATTATAAGCAGGGTTGCAATGGGTATACCTGCTAATAAAAGCATATAACTTGAAGGGCCTTTTGCTTTCTTTTTCTTGACCTTTCGGGCGGCTTCGGGTAAAAGATTTATCTTTATCATTTGGTGTCCTCAATGCCTCTGAGAGCAAGGCCGACAGCCACAGCTGCAATGGGTGCTATTTCCCTGATATAGGCGGCATCAAGTTTTTCATTTATGGATATCTTTTGGAACGGGTTTACAACCTCTACAGGCATTCCAAGCCGTTGAGAAAGGATTTCAGGGAAACCCTTTATCAGTGCAGTCCCTCCGCTCAGTATAATCCCGCTTATCTCTTCCTCGCTTACACTGCTCCTGAAGTATTCAAATGATCTGTAAATATCCGTGTAAATTTCATCGGACGCGGAGTTGATGGACATCTGCACGTCTTCAGGCGAGACCCCTTCAACAGACTGGCCTTTTTTTAATCTCTCTGCATCTTCCTTTGAAACGTTCAGGTCCCTTTCAAGGGCCTCAGTGTGATAATTGCTGCCTATGGAGCTGTCCCTTGTAAAGACAGGCATCCCTCCCTGCAATATGTTAATGTTTGTCTTGCTTGCTCCTATATTAATAAGCGCAACATCCTTCTTCTCGGCAAAGCCGTAATTGATCTCGTACATATTGCCCAGGGCAAATGAGTCGACATCAACAACAATGGTATTCAGTCCGGCGAGATCTACCGCTTCAACATATCCGTTTATGACTTCCTTCTTCACGGCAACGAGGATCACTTCCATCTGGCCTTCTTCCCCTGGCCTTGAGCCGAGTATCTGAAAATCTATATTTACGTCATTTATGTCAAAGGGTATATATTGCTCTGCCTCGTATTTTATTGAAGTGCCAAGCTCTTCAGCAGTCATGGCAGGGAGGGTTATTTTTTTGATTATAACAGCGGAATGACCTGAGACGCTGACAACGGCGTCATCAGCCTTTATACCGGATTTTGTCAGCAGTTCCTTAATGGTGGCTGCAAGCTTGTCCTTATCGTTAATGATCCCTTCTCCGATAGCATCAAACTGCAGGGGGACCATATCAAAGGCAGCAAGCTCGTAGCCGGCCTTTGTTTCATTAAGCTGGACAACCTTGATATAGCTTGAACCTATATCAAGCCCGATTGGTTTTTTCTTTTTAAAAAACATATGCACCTATAATATATATGTATTTTATTCTAAATGCAATTGCCATGCCTGCAGAAACACCACCATACGGCCTGAATAAGGAATATTTTATAGTAATTCTGTCAATTTTGCTAATATTCGGGATACCGGAAATGTCATAAAATTGACAAGTCCGACATCACAACTACAAAGGCACATCCACTTTTACATGCAGTTCTCTCAACTGTTTAGGTTCAACTGTTGAAGGCGCGCCGCTCATGAGGCACACGGCCTTCTGGGTCTTTGGGAAAGCAATGACGTCCCTTATGGAACTTGCACCGACCATCAGCATCACGAGCCTGTCCAGTCCAAGGGCTAACCCACCGTGAGGAGGCGCTCCATATTCAAGGGCGTCAAGCAGAAAACCAAATTTCATTCTTGCGTCATCATCAGAGATTCCCAGGACCTCAAGCATCTTGCTCTGGGCCTCTTTCCTGTGAACACGAACGCTCCCTCCGCCTATCTCATACCCGTTCAGCACTATATCATATGCCTTTGCCTTTACATTGGCGAGCACCTGACGGTCGTCAGCCGACAGTCCTGAGTTGATATTCATGGAAAGGAGTTTTTCTAAATCTTCATCAGAAGGAGCTGTAAAAGGATGGTGCATAGCCTGGAACCTGCCTTCCTCCTCATCCCATTCAAGAAGAGGGAAATCCATAACCCATGCGAATTTAAATCCCGGGCCGATAAGTCCCAACCTCTTCCCGAGTTCCAGTCTCATCCTGCTCAATGTATCATGGACGACCTTTTCCCTGTCAGCAATAAACATCATCAGATCACCGTCAGATGACTCGAGTCTGTCAGACATCCGTTTCATGACATCCACAGGGAAGAATTTTGCGATCGGAGATTCAAAGACCCCGTCCGCTGCTGATTTGACCTTTATCCAGGCAAGTCCCTTTGCTCCGAATGACTGGGCCTCTTCGGTCAGCAGATCTATCTCTTTCCTTGAAAGGCCGGCCATGCCTTTGCCGTTAATGGCCTTCACCCTGCCTCCTGAACCGAGCACATCAAGAAAGACCTTGAACGAACCGTCTTTCACAATGTCCGCCATGTCCTTTAACTCAAGACCAAACCTCATATCAGGCTTGTCGTTTCCGAAACGTTCCATGGACTCTTTGTAGGCGAGTCTCTGAAAAGGCAGTTCAACATCTTTATTGAGGACATTCTTAAAAACCTTTTGTATCATCCCCTCAGTAATCGAAATGACGTCTTCTCTTTCCACAAAGGACATCTCCATATCCACCTGGGTAAATTCAGGCTGCCTGTCAGACCTCAAGTCTTCATCCCTGAAACATTTGACTATCTGGAAATACCTTTCAAGCCCGGAGACCATCAGTATCTGCTTAAAAAGCTGCGGGGACTGTGGGAGGGCATAAAAAAGTCCGGGGTTGAGACGACTCGGAACAAGGTAGTCCCTCGCACCTTCAGGAGTTGATTTCGTAAGCATCGGGGTCTCTATCTCGAGGAAGCCTGCTTCATCAAGGTAGTCCCTTATTACCTTCGAAGCCCTGTGCCTTACTATAAGGTTATACTGCAGTTCCGGCCTCCTCAGATCGAGGTAGCGGTGTTTCAGCCTCAGGTATTCGGATGCCTCTGCAGCCTCTTCCATCGGGAACGGGAGGACAGAGGATTCATTCAATACCTTTAATTCCTTTACATACATTTCAACCATGCCGGTCGGGATGCTGCTGTTCTCAGTCCCGTCAGGCCTTTTCCTTATTTCGCCTGATACTGAAATTACAAATTCAGCCCTGAGGTCATGGGCAAGTTTATGTGCATCCGCTGAGACATCAGGGCTGAAAACAACCTGAACAATGCCTGTCCTGTCCCTCAAATCTACGAATATTAATCCCCCGTGGTCCCTTCTCCTGAAGACCCATCCTGCAAGCAGGACATTAAGACCGATATCAGTCTCCCTGAGATCACCACACCATTTATCTCGAAACATAAAACCTCCCTCAAAAAACAATTAATAATTGCGAATTACGAATCAAAAAAACTTCCACAATTCCTGCATAGAGGCACCTACTGTTGGTAATTCGTAATTCCTAATTCGTAATTGTTTTTTTTGCTCTTAATTCGTAATTGATTTTTTGCAATTCTTCCTGTGTCAGACGTCTCAGTTCTCCAGCCTTTAAATCCTGGAGACTTACGCCGGCGATGCTTGTCCTTTTAAGCCTGATGACCGTGTGGCCGACCCTCTCAAGCATACGCCTCACCTGCCTCTTCCTGCCTTCAGATATTGAGATCTCAACCCATGAAGTATTTTCCGTCTGGCGTATTTTCTTAACTTTAGCAGGAGCGGTCATACCATCTTCGAGCTTGATACCGGTCTTTAATTGCTCTATCTCGTTTTGCCCTATGACACCCTTTACCTTAACAACATATGTTTTAAATATTTTCTGAGAGGGATGCAATATGGAATTTGCCCAGTCGCCGTCATTGGTCAGCAGCAGTAGCCCCTCGGAGTCATAATCCAGCCTGCCTACAGGAAACACCCTGAATTTAATGTCCTTCAGATAGTCTTTTACTGTCGGTCTTTTTTCCGGGTCAGACAGGGATGTCAACACGCCTGCCGGCTTGTTAAATATAAGATACAGCTTGGGATCAGACCTTGTTAAAAGCTTGCCGTTGACCTTAATATGGTCCTTTGCAAGGTCTGCCTTCATCCCGATCACGGCTATCTCGCCATTTACAGTTACCCTGCCTTCCCTCACAAGATCTTCAGCCTTTCTTCGGGACGTTACACCCAGGGCGGCAAGTATCTTTTGTATCCTCTGTTCCATATAAAGCTTAAAAGCCTACGGTTTCGTAAAAAGGTCCAGAGGCAAGGCGCGCAAATCCTGAGGAATGAGGCGTACCTAATGGTACGCTGCAGTGACGAAGGATGCAGCGCAACGCAGCATATGGACTTTTTACGAGACCGTCATAACTTGATTTCAATATATGCCCTCTCGCGAAGCCCCTTTAACCAGTTTCTGTATTCAGCACTAAATTTCTCATTCAACAGTTTTTGCTTTACAGCTTCCCTCATTTCGTCAGTGGTTTTAAACATGAGGATTTCGTTTACCCTGAGAATGTGTATTCCCTTTTCGTTCCAGAAAGGCTCACTTACATCACCGCTTTTCATTTTAAGCAGCACCTCCAGAAAATCCCTGGACAGGTCTGACTTCCTGACAAACCCCATGTCCCCGCCGCTTTTAGCGTTCGCATCCTCTGAATATCGCCCTGCAAGTTCCTGAAAACTTTCACCCGCCTTTATCCTCTTATAAATGTCAGATGCCTTTTCTTCAAGCTGCTTCCTGTCTGTTGTCCTTTTAAGCAATATATGGCTTATATTGAATCCCTCATTCTCCTTTGCAAGCCCTTTATGCTTCGAAAGATAGTTATCAATCTCAACTTCCGTTACCAGGACATTGCCCTTTACTTCCTGTTCTATAACGCGGGTCACGGTTATCTGCTCAACAAGTTTCTTCCTGTATGCCGGCATTGTAAAACCTTCCCTGCCGATAGCCTCTTTAAACATCTCATCAGTCATGGAATATTTGGTCTTTATGCTTGTTATGGCCCTGTTCACGTCCTCGTCTCCTGCAGAAATGCCTATTCTCCATGCCTCCTGAAGCTGTAGTCTCGTATCAATCATATTTTCAAGGAAGACCATTTCGTTTTCCTTGAAAAGTTTGCGCCTGTCCTCACTCTTCATTGCCTTGACTTCATCAGTAGCCTCAAACTCCATGCCTTTATAGAGATCGCTCCAGGTTATGACCTCTTTATTGACTATGGCCATTACCTTATCAAGCAGAATGGCGCTATTGGCAACAGTTACAGTGCCTAAGGTCATCGCAATAACAGCGAACAAAATCTTCCTGAGCATCCTTACCTCCAACTTTAAGTGTCAGTACATAAACACTGCTGTTTATTTTAGCATATTCTCGGCAGTTGTTCCCCGGCAAGCATATCAACAATGCGGGTCCCTCCTATTTCCGTTCTGAGAAGGACCATGCCCCTGGAGCCCGGATCATCATTACTCACCTCTCCGACAATCAGGGAGTTTCTCCCATACTCATGAGACCTCATCTTCTCAACAAGAGGTCCTGCTGCATCAGTTGAAACTACAGCTACAAGTATCCCTTCATTTGCAACAAACAAGGGGTCAAGGCCCAGCAGTTCACATGCCCCCTTCACACCTCCGGGGACCGGCATATCTCTTTCACGGATTGTAATGCAGCAGCCGGATTCAAGGGCCATTTCCTTCAAAGTAGTAGCAACACCGCCCCTTGTCGGGTCTCTCATCATCCTTATCTCTCCCTGAGAGGCGACACTAAGCATTAACTCCACAAGCCCGTTTAATGCAGCGCTGTCACTTGTAACTGGCGGGTCAAAGGTAAGGCCGTTCCTTTGTGCAAGCACTGCTATGCCGTGGTTGCCTATCGGCCCGCTGATTATCACCTTATCGCCTGCCCTTATCTTTTGAGGACCAAGGTCAATCCCCTCAGGCACAAGCCCTACCCCGCTCGTATTAATAAAGATCCCGTCTCCTTTTCCCTTGTCAACGACCTTTGTATCGCCTGCAATAATGCTGACACCCGCCTTTTTGGCTGCAGAAGACATTGAAAAGAGGACCTTCCTGAGATCATCCATGAGGAAGCCCTCTTCAATAATAAATCCTGCTGACAGGTAAAGCGGTCTTGCGCCTACCATCGAAAGGTCATTGACAGTGCCGTTTACAGCAAGGTCTCCAATGTCGCCTCCAGGGAAAAAAATTGGAGAGACAACGTATGAATCAGTAGTAAAGGCAAGCCGTTGAGGTGAACCTGTGAATGGGCGAATAACTGCGGCATCGCTCAGGTCTTTCATCCCGAATTCAGGGACAAAGTATTCCCTGACTAACTGGTGCATCAGCCTGCCGCCGCTTCCATGACCTAAAAGGATTTTATCCACTTTACCTTTCAACAAGTGGCGCGACCTCAACAGACCCTGAAGCAATGCTCTCCTTTTCAGGACCGAGCGCAGTCACATGATAATAAGTTGTTGAAGTCAATTGCTCATTATCTGCAAAGGCGGGTGTAACAGACTCTCCTGCCGGACTGAATTCAGGGTCCGAAGCCCTTTTCCTGTAAATCCTGTATCCCTTCAGCCACGTCTCGCTGTTTTCGTCCCACATAAGATAGACCTTTTTGTCTCCAATCACATATTTTAATCCTGATGGTCTTGAAGGGACAAAAGATCCGGGGCTGACCTCAAGTTCTGCAGACGGATAGCCCTCGTCCCTGATAGCGGTGTCCTGAAGCGCCCTGACTGTATAATAGACAGGCTTATTCATATCCACCTTATCATTAATAAAATTGTCTTTCAGCGGAGCGCTGTTAAATGGAGATGCGCTGTATTTGCCCTTCTCATGACTTTTATACAGGTTGTAGCTGATAGAGTTGCAAAGCCGATCCCATTGTATCTTTACACTCTCATTTGTCAAAACGTAAGACAGTCCCGTGGGCGGCTCATAAAGAGGCAAAGGCCTTACCTTTACAAGAGGGGAATCATCACTTATAACATCCCTGAGACTGTAAACTCGAATTTTGTAAAAATATTCTGTTTTGAGTTTAAACCCCTTGTCTGTATACCTGGAGGCGTCGTTTTTAAGAAAAGAAAGCGGAGGGGACGTAAAATTCGGAGCGCCTTCAGCTCTTTCGACATAAAAGCCCTTGATATTGTCCCTCTCTGATGAAGGATAGTCCCACGAAATAATAATTTCATCTTCGCGGTGTACTGCTTTAATATTTGTTACAGGCGAAGGTTTTTCAAAAGATCTGAGGGTAGGGTCGCCTTTTCTGCCGCAGGAAACGAGAGCGACGAAGCAAACAGCAATAATAAATAATCCCGGAAACCGGGCCGGAAACAAGGCCAAAAAACAGAACCGTTTCCCAAATTTCATTTAAGTCTTTTCCTGAATCTCTTTATCTGTTCCCTGACAGCTTCCGGCGAGGTACCGCCGTAGGATTTTTTTGCATTAACTGACTTGACGGCGCCTATGAAATCATAAATATCTTTTCCTATCACCTTTGAAAAAGAATTGTACTCTTTGATGCTCAAGTCAGATAAACTCCCGCCTTTATCTATGCAGTGGCGGACAATCCTGCCTGTAATCTCATGGGCGGTCCTGAAAGGGACACCCTTTCGGACAAGATACTCCGCAATGTCTGTTGCAGTCGAGAAAGCTGCATCCGCCGTTTCTTTCATACGGTCTTTGTTGAATTTTATTTCAGGGAGCATCTTGGTAAGCGCATTAAGTGTCAATTTGACCGTATCAACAGCGTCAAACACCGGCTCCTTGTCTTCCTGCATGTCCCTGTTATATGCAAGCGGGAGGCCCTTCATGGTTGTAAGGAGACTGATGAGGCTGCCGTAGACCCTGCCTGTCTTGCCGCGCATTAACTCAGCCACATCCGGGTTCTTTTTCTGGGGCATTATGCTTGAACCTGTGGTAAAGGCATCTGATATTTCAATAAACGAAAATTCCTCTGAAGACCAGAGCACCAATTCTTCGGCAAGCCTCGATATATGCGCCATAAAGATGGCGGCGCAGGAAAGAAATTCAATCGCAAAATCCCTGTCAGATACTGAATCCATGCTGTTTTCAGAGACAGAGTCAAACCCGAGCAACTTAGCCACATACTTCCGGTCCACAGGAAGGCTTGTGCCTGCAAGCGCGCATGAACCCAGCGGGAGCACATTTATCCGCTTTAATGAATCCTCAAACCTCTGCCTGTCCCTGTCAACCATTTGGGCATAAGCCATCAGGTGATGAGATAGCAGAACAGGCTGTGCCCTCTGTGTGTGGGTGTACCCCGGCATTATGACAGCAAGGTTCTTTTCAGCAATGCCGACGATTACTGCTTCAAGGTCTTTTAAAAAGACGATTATGGCCCTGACCTCTGCCCTCAGATAAAGCCTCAAATCGAGCGCCACCTGATCATTTCTGGAGCGGGCTGTATGCAGCCTTGCGCCTGCATCGCCTGTCTTTTTGATGAGCGCGGCCTCGATGTTCATATGCACATCCTCAAGTTCTTCGCTGAACCTGAACCTGCCACTCTCTATGTCCTTATATATTTCCTTGAGGCCTTTTATTATCTTTTCAGAATCCGCCTTCGGAATAATACGCTGTTTTGCGAGCATCATTGCATGGGCAATACTGCCCTCAATATCATATTCCCATAGCCTTTTATCAAAGGAAACGGACTCCGTATATTTCTCCACAATCTCAGAGGTCTTTTCTGTGAACCTGCCGCCCCACGCCTTTTTCATCTGCTCTATTTTTCCTCTTCCTTCTGTGCCTGTTTCTCTGCTATCAGCTTCTGGGTAAGATGCCCCGGCACCTCATCGTAATGAGAGAATTCCATTGAGTAAAGACCTCTTGCGGACGTCATGCTCTGGAGCTGGTTCGCATATGTAAGCATCTCGGCCATGGGCACAAGGGCGAGTATCTTCTGGTTCCCGCCTGCCTGTGGCTCTACACCCTGCACCTTTCCTCTCCTTGAGTTCAGATCGCCTATTACAGCCCCAAGCGTATCATCAGGGGAGGTCACCTCGATCTTCATTATCGGCTCAAGCAGTATCGGTTTCGCCTCCGGGAACGCCTTCTTCAGGCCCATTGACCCTGCTATCTTGAACGCCATTTCCGATGAATCCACTGTATGGTATGAACCGTCGTACAATGAGACCCTTATATCAACAATCGGGTAACCAGCCAGTATCCCCTCATGCATTGTATCTATGACACCCTTCTCAACAGCAGGTATATACTGCCTCGGGATCGCGCCCCCGACAACATTGTCAACGAATTCAAAGCCGCCGCCCCTTGGCATAGGTTCCACATCTAACCAGCAATCACCATACTGGCCGCGGCCACCCGACTGTTTTTTGTATTTACCCTGGGCCTTTGCAGCGACCTTTATTGTTTCCCTGTAGGATATCTTGGGGGTCTTCATTACTACTTCAACCCCGAACTTCCTCTTCAGCCTTTCAAGAGCTATCTCAAGATGGACCTGACCCATTCCGGACAGTATCATCTCTTTTGATTCTTCATCCCTTGTAAACTTCAATGTCGGATCTTCCTCGAGCAACCTGTGCAGGCCAACGCTCACCTTTTCCTCATCTCCCTTGTTTTTTGGGGCCATGGCATATGATATGATCGGCTCTGCGAATTTGACCCTTTCGAGCACAATCGGGTGATGTTCATCGCATAATGTAGCGCCTACGTTGGTGTCCTTGAGTTTCACAACAGCCCCGATATCTCCTGCGCCTACGAACTGCACCGGTATATTTTTCTTGCCCATCAGGTGAAAGACCTGGCCGATCCTCTCCTTTGAACCGCTGACAGCGTTCAACACATTTGAGTCAGCCTTTAAAGTACCTGAATATACCCGGAACAAAGAGAGCTTACCTGCATATGGGTCTGCAATGGTCTTGAATACATATGCTGTAAGGAGCTCAGTACCCAAGGGTTTCCTCTCTATCTCTTTCCCGTCCTTGGGGTTCTTGCCCCTTATCGGGGAGATCCTGCTCATATCCAGAGGAGAAGGCAGACAGAGGAGTATATTGTCCAGGGCCTGTGCCACGCCTATATTACGGGTAGCAGAGCCGCACGCCACAGGGATGAATCTCCTTGTCAAAGAGCCCTCCCTTATTCCTTTGATTATCTCGTCAGTTGATATGTCTCCGCCCTCCAGGTATTTTTCCAAAAGAGCATCATCTGATTCAGCCACTTTTTCAACAAGCTTTTTCCTGTACTCCTCAGCCTTGTCTTTTACCTCAGTCGGTATTTCGGTTTCAACCGTCTTCCCGTTTTCAGTTATAAAGGCCTTCATGGATATAAGGTCCACGACCCCCCTGAAGCTCTCACCCTCTCCGATTGGTATGCTTAATGGTATGCCCTCTGATTCAAAGGACTTCTCTATCTCGCTCAGGGCCATATAAAAATTGGCCGACTCCTTGTCGAGCTTGGTTATAAAGACAATCCTCGGCACCTCAAATTCACAGGCATACTTCCAGACCTTCTCGGTCTCAGCCTTGACCCCGGAAAGGGCGCTGACAATAACAATCGCCCCGTCTGAGACCCTCAGACAACCCCTCGTGTCCTCGATGAAATTGATAAAGCCGGGAGTATCTATCAGGTTTATCCTTGTGTTCTTCCAGTCGCAAAAGGCAACAGCGGATATAACGCTTATCTTCCTTGCTATCTCCTCAGGCTCAAAGTCAGTAACAGTATTGCCGTCCTCTATGCTGCCCATCCTGTCTGTGCTGCCTGCGTTAAATAAAAAGGCCTCTGTAAGTGAAGTTTTGCCTGCGCCGCTGTGGGCGATTACAGCCACGTTTCTGATTTTTTCAACATCCAGATTTGACATAAAACCCCCTTTATAAAATTAAATTAGGAATTACGAATTACCTTTTAGTATTTCTTCGATCACAGGCATATATTCCTTTTTACCTTCGAACCGTCTTGAAAAAAGCTTCAACCCGAAGAAGGTAATCGCAAAAAGGCCGAAGCCGCCTATTGCAGATGCCATGTCAGGATCAATGTCGGTCAATATTTTACTCAGATACTCCTTGCCGATTACAGCCCCGACTATCAGCATTAAGGCCGGTATCCCGTACATTAATACAGTACCCCTCAGATAAGTATAAGGCTTGAATGAAACCCTTACAGTGTCTCCGGGCTTTGCGCCTGCATCATTAAGGGCTTCAACCACAGCCTCATCTCCACCCAAACTCTTGCAAACAGAACTGCCGGGGCATGATGTGCATGACCCCTGCTTCTGCACAGTTACAATGGCTTTCTGACCTATCAGTTCTTTAACAATTCCGGTTTCCAGCACAAGAATATCCTACTATATGCAGCATATTACAGTAAACCCTTCTGACTGCGGGGTTTACTGCGCGCCCTGTACCCTGTTCCTTCCCAATCCTTTTGCCTGATACAAAGCCTTATCGGCCTCTTTCAGTAATTCCTGGCTGGACATCATAGCGGGGGTGAGCGTGGCGATCCCTATGCTGATTGTAAGTGCGGCGCCGCTGAAACGTTTTAGCAGGGTAAGTCCGAGTTTTTCTATTTCGCTGCGCAGCCTTTCGGCATATAGTAATGCGTCTTCATACCCTGTGTTGTTCAATATCACGATAAACTCTTCACCGCCATAGCGGCCAGTATGGTCTTCAGGCCTGGAGCTTTTTTTTAGCGCCGCCCCAATGATCCTCAATACTCCGTCACCGGCCTGGTGACCGAATGTGTCGTTGAATTTTTTAAAGAAGTCTATATCGATCATACCAATGGACAGCTTGGTTCCGGCGGCTTTCGCAGCAGCAAAAGATTTCTCGATCAGTTCATCTACCCCAGCCCTGTTATAGATCCCTGTCAAATAGTCGGTATTTGCCTTGAGCCGGTAATTTTCGACTATTTTCGCATGTTCAATTGCCGTCCCCAGTTCCCTGGCCACAAAGACAAGACTGGACAACTCCTTAAGCTGCAAGGGCCGTCCGGTTTGGTTGTTGTCGACACCTATGATGCCGTTGATGCTTTTGTCGCAAGCTATCGGTACTAAGCCTATTTCTTTCAACGACAAGGTATTCAACAGGTGCTGTTCCTCTTCATGGCCGCCATCTATAATTACGGGCAGTCGGGTCCTCAGGCATTCCATAAATCCTTTCAGCCTGGAGATGTCGATTTTGAGCCCGGGCAGAGGACCGCAACTACCTCGTGAACAGCGCACATAGCTCGCGGCAAGGATGCGGTTCGGCTTTGTTATCTCCATAAGGTAAACGCGGTCAAACCCGAAATCCATCTGGATCGCATCCAGAGTTGAGGAAATGATCTCCCCGGAATCGAGGCTTTGTCGGCAGATCGCAAGGCTTTTGCCAATATTCAGAGTGGTGCTTTTGTCATCATTGAATACCTTTTGACAGTCGTAATAACCGGTAATTATCCTGCCGAGGTGAAGGTTTGTCTTTATGAGGTTCCCTCTAAGGTCTCGCTGGTCGGAAAGATGAAACCGTAAAAATCAGCCATACTCTTTACTTCTTTTTCTGTTTTGAAAATCAGTGAGTTCAGGTCTATGAGGGATGGGTCAATGAGCTTGTCTACATCTTTTTGCAGCAGGGGCTGCCTTGCAATGTCCACAGACCCCATACCCTGCGTCCAGGCCAGAAAATCGGCCAGGGAAACACATGCGATCAGCATCGCCTCGTCTTCGGGAAGCCCTAAATGCGCGAAGGGCTGATGATGGAGCCTTATGGCGCGAGTTATTCTGTCCGGGAAGTTCCATTTATTACAGAAGTATGCCCCGGCGTTATCATGCCCCATACCTATGATATCGGCCTCTTCCTCTATTAAAAGCCCGGAAGATCCGCACCTGGCCCTAATGAAATCTCCGTAGGTAACCTGTCCGTACGTGTCGAGGATTATTTTCCCGATATCGTGGAGCAGTCCTGCCGTGTAAGCGTCATCAGGCGAGGGATGACCGACTGCCTGTGCCAAATGCTTGCTGAGATGGGCCACAGTCAGGCAGTGGCGCCAGAAGAAAAGACTGTTTATATGGGTTGCCCCTTTGCTGAAGTAATCGAAAAGTGTGGATTCAAAGGCCAGTTCTTTAATCAACAGGAAGCCCAGGTACAGGACTGCCTGTTTAATATTGCCTGTTTTTTGGGACAGGCCGTAGGCGGGAGAGTTTACGATCCGCAGCAGTTTTGTAACCAGAGAGGGGTCAGTTTCAATAAGCTCAGCGAGCTGTTCCAGCGAGCTTTTTTCATCGTCAGTCAGTTGAAGCAGTTTTGAGACAGCAGCGGGCAGCGGAGCCAGTTCTCCAGGCTCAACACGCAGGACATTTCGAATATCCTGCCATGACGGAAGCGGCAGTCCGGGAAGATGCGACCCTTTCTTTTCAGAAACTTTGATTGTATCCATTCCACCACTCTTACAGCCGGTCGCCAGCGGCGGCGAGATGTTCCTTTACATCATTCCGTATATCTGATCCTATTTTACTTTGAAAGAGTCAGGACTTCTGTGACGTGCGACACATTTTCACGCATACTTGAAGGATTGCAGCGAAGCACTCAGGCATATGATGAATGCGGTAATTATGACGAGAGCGACAGAGAAAATATAATCACTGGAAATGAACGGTTGTTTCTCCCTCGGCATAAACCTGAATTGAGATTTTGTCCTTTTGCACTACTACATCGTGAAGCTTGATATCCTTAACGCGTCCTTTCAGAAAGATGTTGTCTGTCAGTTTCACCTGGCCCATGGCCTTCTGGGCCATTTCATGTGCTTGCTGCATTCGCTGCGTCAGGTTCATATTGATATTTTCCTTGATGATACTCCTGATCTTACTATGCAAAAGCCAGTCAGCGGTCTTCAGCAGAAAGCTCTGGGTGTCCATATCAAAGTCCAGATCTTCCACTGAGAAAATATTGGTTCGCGGATCAAATGAAGGCTTGCATGTCAGATTAAAAATTCCATTGTATGAGCCTAAGGCCTCCACTTTCACTGCCAGTTTGTCATTGCTGCTGTATATATCAAGACTTTTCAAAATGATGCTTTTCTCATCCGAGCCTAACTCTCTGTTAAGCAGCAGAGGAGCTGCAATATTAAGCATATCCTTGTAGAAAATATCCGTATTCAGTGAGATGAGGAAGTTCTTATCGCTGTTGGTCCCCGGTTTAAGAGCAGGCAGGGGAACCAGGGCCAGGGCCAGTGGCTCAGGACCTACCACCAATTCAGCAAAGGTCTTGAGTCCCAGACTCAATCTGACCTGATTATTCCTTGTGTAGAGAGGGTAAAGCATGACCTCAATCGGGGTTATCTTCAGCCAGGCGCTGTACCCCTTGTCGAGCAGGACCGGTTTCTGTGCAGCAGACCAGACTTTTTCGATCTCAGCCTTTAAAGAATACTTTTCGTTTATCTTTTTGTTGATCAGATCAGACATCACCTTCTGGAGCGGCTGGATAATTCCCTCTATAATGCTGCGTGGTTTAACGGACAGCAGGCCGATACCCATTTCCTCGGCAAACTGGTCACTCAGTCCCATATAGTAGATTTCTGCGTTAATTTTCCAGTCAGGGGTAATTTTTGCATTCAGCCTGAACTTCAGTTTTGAGGCAACAGGCAGGGTCGTAAAGCCTCCGTACCGGAAGGACATGGTAATCGGCACGGTAAGGTAGAGGTAGTTATCGGCTGCAGTTACGCTAACAGGTCCGTTTCTCACAATATCAGCTCTCAGGCCCCCGGTTTTGGTGGACCCCCTGTAAATCTCGTTCACGATCATCCTGTTTAAAGCAGTCGTGAGTTCCTGTGAAGATGCCTCAAACGTTATATTTACACTCGAAACCGCCCTCTTCAGTTCGGTTTTCAGCTCTGTTACGGGGGCTTCGGACGGGTTACGTTCGTCTGCTGATGCTGAGGCATCAACAAAGCAGAGGACGAATACTACGAAGACAGCCAGAAGCAGGTGCCTTAAGCAAGGGAGAAGGCTTTTTAACAGATGCATAGTAATATTCTTCATTTTTTGTGCTTTGGGCATGTAGCCGGATTATATCATGCAGCGGCTGTATCTGGTAAAGGAGCCAGCTCCCTATTTTCTTTCCAGAATATCCGGTAAAATTGAATTATGTAAGGAAAGGGAAATGATGTTTATACCGTCTTATATAGAGGCCCATCGAACAGGAAAGCTCGCCGACAGTATCGGGAAGGCATACAAAATATTGGAGAATTGCCGTCTTTGCCCCAGGGAGTGCGAAGTCAACAGGTTGAAAGATGAAAGGGGCATTTGCCGTACGGGCCGACTGGCCATGGTCTCAAGCTACAACCCTCATTTCGGAGAAGAGGACCCGCTGGTAGGAACAGGCGGTTCGGGTACGATCTTTGTAACCAATTGCAATCTCCTCTGTGTATTCTGCCAAAACTGGGAAACCAGCCATTTGGGCATTGGGAGAGAAGTAGACTCAAAAGCCCTTGCCAATATGATGCTCGACCTGCAGGTGCAGGGATGCCACAACATAAATTTTGTCACCCCAACCCATGTGGCAGCTCAAATCCTGGACGCCTTACCATATGCCATAGAAGGCGGTTTGAATGTGCCCCTCGTCTACAACACCGGCGGCTACGATTCTGTTGAACCCCTGAAACTCCTGGAAGGGATATTTGATATTTACATGCCTGATTTTAAATTCTGGGACCCTGAGCCGGCCCGTCAATATCTGAAGGCCCCCGACTATCCTGAAAGGGCCAGGGAAGCTATAAGAGAAATGCATCGCCAGGTCGGTGATCTCACCATGGATGAAAATGGCATTGCATTTAAAGGGATGCTCCTGCGCCACCTGGTAATGCCGGGAGGTGCAGCAGGGACAAGGGACATCATGCGTTTTATAGCCAAAGAGATATCTCCGAATACGTATGTGAATATAATGGACCAATACCATCCGTGCGGCAATGCCTGTAAATACCCGCCTTTGGACCGCTGCATAACCAGCGACGAATATGAGGAGGCCTTGAGGGCGGCCCGTGAAGAAGGTATTAAAAGGTTTGATAAAAGGGAAAGAAGGATGGAGAGCATCCGTTGGAAGTGGTGAATGCGGCCCGGCAGAGGGGGATGCAGCCAGAGACTGCCATCATAAAAAATCTTATTCTTCCTTCCTCGGCAAAGAAAAATAAAACGTGGCCCCTTCACCCGGCTTTCCTTCCGCCCAGACGCATCCGCCGTGGCGCTGGATAATGCGATATACAATAGACAGGCCTATGCCGATACCCTCGAATTCATTCAGGCTGTGCAGACGCTGAAATACTTTAAATAGTCTGTTTGCCTGCTCCATATCAAAACCTGCGCCGTTGTCTTTCACGTAATAAATATTTTCATCGCCCTCGCGCCTGCTGCCGACCTCGATAGACGCAACATCCCTGTCCTTCGTGAATTTGACTGCATTGGACAGGAGGTTTGCAAGCACCTGGCGTATCAGCTTGAGGTCGCCGTGTGCAGGCGGAAGCGTCTTGATACTCACCTCAATGTTACGTTCAGGGACCATCGCTTTAAGGTCACCGGCAATAAGCGTTGCCGCTTTCTCCATATCTATTTTGTCTATCTTCAAATCCTGTCTGACTGCTCTGGACAAATCAAGAAGGGCCAGGACAAGCTGGTCCATCCTCTGTGTATTTTCATGGACCAGTCTTAAAAGTTTTTTGCCTTCGTCGTCGAGTTTGTCATGATAGTCCTTCAGCACGATGTCCGACAGGCCCTTTATTATCCGCAAGGGCGCACGGAGGTCATGAGATATCGAATAACTGAAACTCTCCATATCTTTGTATGCGAGTTCGAGTTCCGAGGCCTTGGATTGCAATTCCTGATTAAGTATCTTTAATGCTTCTTCCGCCCTCTTATGCTCTGTGATGTCCCGGCTGATGCCAAAAATACCTATGACCTTGTTTTCACTGTCAAATACCGGCCACTTGTTGGTATTGACCCAGCCCAACCTGCCCTGTGCGTCATAGTAAGGATCGGTCTTGTTCAGCAGTGGTATGCCATTCAGAAAAACGGGCAATTCTTCTTCGTAGTAGGTTTTGGCAACGTCTTTAGGGAACACCTCCAGATCATGCTTGCCGATCATGTCGCGCCAACTGGTGTGTCCGGTAATGTTCGCCACGGCTTGGCTGCAAAAACGGAAACGACTATTTTTGTCCTTGAAATAAATAAAATCCGTGGTGTTCTCCAGGAAGATGACAAAATCACGATTCAAGTCCTGGAGTTCTGCTATTAATTTTTCCCGTTCTTCTTCCAGATTTTTGCGCACGGTGATATCGGTTTCCGAGCCTGCCATGCGTATGACCTGACCCGCGTCATCCCGAAGCGCGACCCCGCGATCGAGGATCCACATCCAGGACCCATCTTTGCGACGGACCCGGTACTCTTCATAAAACCAGGGGGTCTTGCCCTCGAAGTGTGCCTGTAAGCTTGCAAAGACCCGGGGCGCGTCTTCCGGGTGGATGCTGCCGCTCCATTCTTCTTCACGGTCGCTGACTTCTTCCTCGGAAAATCCTCGCATGGCCTTCCAGCGTGGAGAAAAAAAGACGCGCTCGTTGGGGACATCCCAATCCCAGATCCCGTCGCGCACACCGGCCACTATCAGGTCATGTCGCTCAATTTGCTGCCGCAGCTCCTTTTCAAGCTCTTTGCGTTCGGTGATATCCATTGTAAAGCCCGCCAGAAAACGCGGTTTTCCCTCTACATAAATCGGGAATTTCAGCGTGATATAGGAGCGGCCATTGAACTCTTCTTCAACCTCAAGAGGTTTCCCTTCCCGCATAATCCGGAGGTCATCTTCTACCATGCTTTTGGCAAGCTCGGAGGGGAAAAGCTCGTACATGGATTTCCCGAGCAATTCATGGACAGGCCTTCCAAGCATTCTTTCATAATTTTTGCTTAAATGCAGCGATCTGATATTTTCATCCTTGAAAAATACATAAATGGGACTGTGTTCCATGAACAACCTGAATTTTGCCTCGATTTCTTCCAGCGCTTCCTCTGCCTTCCTGCGCCCGGTGATGTCATTGAAAAGCGCAAGATTTTTAGGGCCGACAGGTGCGCCGGAGATTTCGATAATGCGGACCTCACCGTTCCTGCAGGTGACGTTGTAAGGGATAGCTTCTATTGGCCCGCCTTCTTTTATTGCTGTTTTCACTACTTTGTTCCATGTATCCATCACCTGTTGACGATATGCTTGATCAGGGTAAGCACGTAACCACCAGGCTTCAAGAGTTGGAATATCTTCAAGAGTATATCCAAAAGTTTTTATGAATTTGCTGTTCAGATACTCCATGGTATTATTTTTCCTGTCATAAAAAGCCATAGGGATCGGCGAATGCTCCACCATGTCCCTGAATTGTTCTGCCGGAATTGAAGTGTCCTCAGCCTTCGCGCGCGCAGTAACGTCTGTTCGCTGCTTCATAGTATCAAGCTCTACATGAAGAGCTTGGAGTTCATTTATCAGCTCTTCCCTGGTTTTGTCTTCGTAACCCATGCTTGCATCTCCTGAAATAAAAGTATTCTGATAAGCTATTAAATAAAGTCTCTCATGAAATCGTCTCCGCCCCGCAGCCAATAATAACAACATATCATGGATATTGATTGTTGGCAACGACCAAGAAAAATCCATTTGTTGCCTCTATTTTCAGAGCGTTCTCTCCAATCTTAGCTTGACCCCGGACATAACTCTTCTTTACCGAAGAGATTGAATGTGGGATAATATTCTCGGAAAGTCTTCTTACTATCAACATGGTAATGAGTTTATTGCAATCCACGAGGCCGAGGCTGATTTCGGAGACCTCACATCGTCTGACCGAAGGACCTCTCTTATGGCATATCAAGGGTACTCGCCTTTTATGAGACTCGCGGCCACCTGAGTTTCAACTATGCCGTCTATTCTGTAAAAAGAGACCGCTCCCAGGAAGGCTTCCACTGCATTATCAAAATCATAAGCAGGCAGAACCTTTATCACAACTACCGGAATGACGACTATTCCCTGCAGAAGCTCCTCCAGACAGAACTGATTATAACGCCGCCTGAAGAGCTGGCCGAGCTGCTGAAGGGATACTTCTGACAGATCAAGGGAAGGGATTCTGTTGGTTATACTCTGTAATAGGAAGGCTCTTTTTCTCGCGTCTGCAAGCCCTCAGGCATCAGGCATTGGAACTGTTGTGGATTTTTAAAGGAAATGAGTATAACAATGAGTTCAGCGGGTTCCCCGCTGGAACGACTGGTTAAACGCTCTCGGTGTCACTCGGCTCTTTCAGAAGTTGAGCGCCGTGCCATACGGCTACTATCCAGACAATATTCGCTTTGATGCTATAAAAGAACCGAAAAGGTGGAACAAGCACTTCTCTAAAGGGAAGGTCAGGAAATTCCGGCAATATTCTGCCGGACCGTGGAAATTTACGAAGTCTTGATAGCGTTTTCTCAGCTTTGTTCCGAAAGGCAATGGCAGCGGATGGACTATCCCGATAAATGTAAGCAATGGCAGCGAGGAATTGTGTGCGAGCCGAAGGAGTGAACTGGACCTTCATTTCTGCAACTCTGCTAACAAAGCATCGGCCTCGGAGAGTACCGCGTCAAGGTCATAGCTTTTACCTGTTTCAATTTCTTTCTCTCCACGGGCAAGGATACGCAAAAGCTCAAGTTCATGCCGTGAATGCTCGTAGTTCTCTACACTGACTATTACGGCGGCGGCACGACCGCGCTGTGTGATAATAAACGGCTCTCGTGACTTTGTCACACGCTTTAAAATTGCCGTTGCATCCTGACGAAGATCGGTAATTGGGACGATATTCGATATTTTTACCATTTGCGTTACCTCCTATACTATGTTTAATAATAGTGTTATCGGTAGCAAAATGGCAAGTGAATTAATCATGCGGCTCCGCAGTATCAAATGCCAGTATCCTATGGTAGACCCCGCCACGTTAGTTACGACCCGGATATTTGCTCACCCGCCTATAGCGGACTTTGTCGATGGGCTCCAGATAATGGCGGTTCCACCACCACCTGCCATCCAAGCTACATGGCTTCCGGCTTCTACCATGACGGGACTTTCACCCGTTAGAAAACAGTACCCTTCGCTGGGCACGCCATAATCCAAAGCCACGCACCGTGATTGACACTTAAACTTAATTCCAGAACCTATACATCCTGTTGACATCATGCAGTAAACGATATAAGCTCTCCTTATCAAGGGAGGTTGTTTCTTATGGGGTAACAATCACCAAGGACAATTCTGGAAAAATCCTCATTTCATTTCAGTATACTCCTGCGAGCGATAAGCACCAAGAGCCTGGGGGAAATAAAAAGCCATTGGATGCACTTAAACTAACGAGAGGCGGAGATTAGGGCGGAATTTATCCTATTTAAATTTAGAATAAGCTGCAAGACAAAAAGGTGTAACAATGAATGTGGACTCACAATCTGAGAAAGAACAATTAGCTAAAGAGAAATTCGAATCGGGAACAAAAGCCTTTACCTGTAGGTCATTTTCGGCTGCGGTGAACCATTACCGTGAGGCCGGGGAAATATATAACGAACTGGAAATGAAGAGGGATGCCCTCACTGCCTATTATCAAGCTATTATGGCAAGAAGGTGGCAATTTCCTGGATTTCTTGAAAAGGAAAAGCAAGATTTTCTTAGACCGGAGTATCTGGAAGAACTGGAAGAGTTTGCTAGTAACTTTTCTGAATTTGAACAAGAAGTAAACCAGCTGTATAAGGAAAAATATTTGAAAACAAAATATACATACCTTCTATCAAAAGGTTACAAATCTCAACAAGAGAATGAATATGAGTCTGAATCAAAAGCTCTTTTGGAGTTGGCAACCTTTGTGGAAACACACCCGGATATTTTCCCGGACTACCAAGTGGAATATGTATTCAGGTGGCGTATGATGGCAGAGCAGGCAAAGGTAAGACTGTTGAGGTCAAAGGGCGCCAGTTTAGGGTTCCTTGCAGAGGAATATAAACGTATTGCAAATATGAATGAACCTCCGGAAGGATCAACATCGCCATTTGTAGAAAAAGTAAAGGCTCATCAGGCCAATTTCTATGCAGCCTCATTCAAGTTCAGTGCCTTTTCTAAATTGGAAAAACGGAGGCCAACAATCTCTGACGTTAAAGCAGCGATGGAATCAATGAAGCAGGCTTTATCTCAAGCCGAGAAAGCCAAAGAGTGGTTTGATAGAGTAGATGAAAAAAAAGGACTCGCTTATGTAGAGAATATTCGATATCTTTCCTACTGGTGTAATATATTTTGGCTCCGCGCTTCAGTCGTTGATATGGATTTCGAAAAGGCACAGGCAGCGTTAGAAGCTGCCTTATCCGATGCTCGCTATTATAAGGATTCAAAAAGGGAAAATGATATCTTTCCCAATTACTATGCAGATTTCGATGACCTTAAGAATGAAACTCTGATAATTTCAGCGTCGAAGGCACTATTCATTGAGCGTGATGTCCGGGAGTCTGGAGGGTTCTTAAAGGAATGGATAGATCGAACCAAAAAGAGGCATCTTGGGAGTTGGCGTTTTAATAACATATACATCAGGTATCTGGTCGTATCTCTTCTTGAATTATTGCCATCATTAAAGGACCATCTTCAAGACTGTAACGATAAATTGAAAGATCTTGAAGGGATTCTGAAGAATGAGTTTGTTGGAAGTGCATCAAGAAAACTCGCATTAATAGCTAAGGATATTGTGAAATTTGTAGATGTAAGCATCATTGAGATTAACGATGATCTATATAATGCTCTCTTTCATAAAATTTGTGACTTCTTCCCAATAGAGTCTAAAACTTCGGATTTCGGAATAATAGAAGCACACCGGGAATTGTTAGATCCTTTTCAGTTTCTTCCAGAATATTTCTCCAAGTGTTTTAAGAAGCCGGAAAACTTAAACAAATTTGATCCAAGTCAGACGCAAAAGATGTATCACGATCTAATGGAAGGTCTTCGATACTATTTTTTGGTGATCACAGAGTTCCACTACAAGCGGTATCTGGCATTTAAACAGCAAGAGTTGCCTATGCTCGGCACATTACCTGATCATTTTGAGTGCACCTTCGATAAGATGAATGTTGGCAAATTAATAATTGCTTTGGGAGAGATATGTAAGGCTCTGCATAGAGACGGGAGACGATTTCAAAAGTTTCAGATCGCTTTTAGTGATGTTAAAGGCTTACCACAGCCCAACACCCAGACAATTGCGACGATAGAAATACTTGAGAAGTCCTTTCAAGTAGTTTCAGAGAAAATTATTCCCAAGACATACATGAAATTCTTTCCTCATTTGGTACAGGTCAAACTAAGTTACGAAATTGAGGGAACTAAGGTATACAAAGTCAGAAGGATCTGGAAAAAAGGCATACCAGAGGACCTAAATATATTTGGACCAGAACTGACATTAGAAAATGGTGCCTATTATTATCTTACTCCCAGGTGGAAACGTTGCAGCAGCGCAAGCATTGATACGAGAAGTGCTCAATTTGCTATATTCAAAAGTGACTTATATCCCATTACTGTAACTAATTATCTGTCTAGCCTGAAGCAAAAGCTTTCGGATTGCCCTGCTGGGAGTGAAGGTTGGCGAGACTATGAGGAGATTTGCATACAGATTCTTAAATCTTTATTTGTTCCACCCCTCGACCTTCCAGTTATTCAATCGAGAACTGAAGACGGTCTTTTAAGGCGCGATGCACTCTGCCCCAATTGTGTTGAGCGGGGGTTTTGGGCCACCATGGGTAACTGGCATGACGCCAAGTTGATTCTTTTTGAGTTTAAAAATACCAAAGCTCTGGAACCAACTCATGTTGATCAGGTCGATAAGTACTTGAGGCTATGTCATGACACAATTGGAAGATTCGGCATAATCATATCAAGAAACCCGCCGACTCCCACAGCTTTAAGCACAAGAAGAGCCTGGTTCACTTCCGATAAAACTGTAATTCTCTTTCTTGACGATTGCCTTTTAGTCAAGGCCTTAGAACTTAGAGAAGCTGGGAAAGACCCTGTAAGTGTGTTGAAGGCTGAATATTACAAATTTCTCACAAACTATGAGCCGTAGGGGTAATGGATATGATGCTGGAATTGTATGATGAGAAACAAGAAGTATTGCAGGAAGGACAGGGGGACGGTGTTCCCCAGCTTACTTAAATGGACTCATTTGGGCAGCATGGCTAAGCCATAGAAACTGTAGGCGCACAGGAGAGTGTTATGGAAAGCATAAGCAGTATATTCCAAGGAATCGAGCCAGAAAAAAAGAGGGTCTTTGCCGAGAAGTTTTTCTCTGTATGGTGTGAAAACGGGTTCGGCTCTTTCACGAAGAAGGACACTGAACTGCTCATCTTCTCTTGTCTTGAGAACCTCCTTGACTCATCACGGCCAACGAACAACTATGAATGGTCGAAAGTTTTGAAAATACCTCCCGCAAAGGTGAAAAGTTTGCGTCTCGAAGCCTATCTGAAGTTTAATTCGCTCTTCACTGAGGAAGAGGATAGAGCACTTCTGGAAAGGTGCTTCTCCAACATCGAATCATTCCAGCTATCCGAGACGGATCCGACATTAGAGCGCGGCGAGGTTAGATTCGTCGTTGAGGATCCTGTCATTCTCATGGTGCTTGACAGAAAGCTTAAAGACTTAGGCAGTTTTCTTGATTACGAACGGAATCGAGAAATCGTCAAGATAACCCTTAAGGACTTTCTCGTCCTCGTCAATGGAATTGCGAAATTGAAGGAAGACGACGTGATATGGAGACTCGCCGAGGTTGCGACATCCGACGCGACAAAAATGCAGAAGGTCAAAGACAAAATGAAGAATGTGGAGTACAAAACAATGAGCGAACAAGAGAAACTTGTTCACTTTGTGGAATTTCTCGGCGACACTTTCGCCGAGAAGCCCACAAAACTTATAAAGTATATGACGAGTATCATCAAGAGTCAGGCTTATAAGCCTAAGCTTGGATAGGCAGGAAAAAGGAAATAAAAATCTGTCATGTCTTTTGCCGTTACATCTATTTCAGGCAGATGGGGGACACGCTCACGGACAAACCCAAGGGGACCGGGCTTGGACTGACCATAAGCAAACAAATAATTGGGCATCACGGCGGCACGATATGGGTCGAAAGCGAGCCGGGGAAGGGAAGTAAATTTTCATTCACGCTTCCTGTTGCCTAAATGGTAAAACTCAACAACTTAGGCCATATTATTAAACAAAGATGCCGTCGGTAATCTGTAACAGTTGCGATATCTGATGTCTGCGGAAATGACGTGGCAAGCGGTCCCAATAAGCAGGATTAAAAATCACCGTTGTAGTATTTCTGGAATACCGGCCATTTTATCAATGAAATGAATATTCTGGATAACGGGGATTGGAGGTAAGGCAGCTTGTCAAATATAAATAAGATGCGCTCCTGTCTTTTTTTATACCTGATTATTCTTTTGATACCATCAAAAGAATACGTATTATCGAGTATGTGTCTGGCTACGTCCTCGCCGCTTATCAGGGCGTAAACTATCCCTTCACCCGTGCAGGCGGAAACAAGCCCGGCAGCGTCACAGGCCAAGAATATATTGTTGAATTTTACCCCTTTATAAAGGCAGTTCACCGGTGCCCCTTCAAGCTTTGCCTCCCTGCAATCCAGACCGTAATCAACCAGCAATTTATCGAGGGCTTCCCTGGCCCTTTTTGCAGAGATGCGATTCGGATTAAAGAAAACCCCGGCAGATGTAAATGTTTTATGAGGGAACACCCACCCATATCCGCTGCCGAGCAGGCGCGGATTTAAAAACCAGACCACTTTAACGTGAGTCCCGGGAATGATATACTGGGTCCCCGTGTCTTTTAATCAGATCAAGTTGATATAGACCCAGATCGGACCTGTCTATGATATGCAGTGGGTTTTTCAAGGACACGGGATGTTCTTTTCCATTTAATATGCAGTGGTGGCTTCTGAATGTTAAAGTCATCTGAAAAGGCAATGTTAAATAATTACCGGATAATCTCAGCCCTCCTGCGCATGTCTTCGGCCCCACGGAGCTTTTTTGGTCAAGTAACAATACGCTGAGCCCTGTCCCTCCCAATATTTCAGCGCATCTCAATCCTGCAGGCCCCGCGCCTATAATTACGACGTTATACGATTCCATATTGCCTCTGTGGATCAAGAATATCCCTCCGGCAAGTCCTTTTTAAGAAGTATATTAGAAAGAAGATTGCCGCGCAATCCAAAACCTTTGCCGGAAGGCATGACTTGTTCTTTCCATAGTCCCCATCTGTAAAGTCTGATAAAATTGTGTATGTCCCGCTGTAAATCCATAAACGCAAGTGCATATCCGCAGGATCAGGGAGGTTTATATGGCATGGTTTGAGGACATGTCTGAAGAAGACAGATTGACAAGGTGTGAAAATAAGGCTGCTGAAATAAGGAAATTGTTGCTTGGGACGCTTCTGATTGCAAAAGACATGTATAAGGATGATTTGAGGCAAAAGCCGGCAGGGCTTGAAGTCCTTCAGGCCATCGAAGAGGCGGAAGAAGATTTTGTGAACAGTTCTCTCACGGACAGATTTGAAAGGTTTGAAGATACTCTCGACGTGACTTTAAAAAGGGCAAAAGGGATTTTTCTATTGATGGAATATATTTCAAAAGGCAAACATAGCTAATACCGCATCACGGCGATGGACAGCAGGCACATTTCCTCCCTCTATTTCGTTGAGAAGACGAACAGGCTCTACCCTATGCACTACGGGCTCAGATTCCACATAAGCAAAAGAGGGGATTGGCGAAGTCGGCAGGCTCTTTCCGTTGGACAATATGCGTAAAGGCCTGCCGACTTCTCGAAGGGTTATCAACGCCAATCTTCCGTTATCTGCCGGTGCGAACACGGCATTAACTTCTTTTTGATGATATTTATTTTCTCATATCATGAGGCACTGTAACCATAGTTGTTGCCGTTGATTGATTGCCTGCCATATCAGTTGCAATGACTGTAATGGTATAAACCCTTCCGTCTTTGTCTGAGCCGTCTCTCCAGGCTTCAAGTTGAATTGTGCTCCCAAATCCTGAAACCGGCATGTTGTATATGCCATACTCATCTGATACAGTTATAACAACAGAGGCTATGCCGGACGTTACATCAGTCGCAGACCCATCAATTCTTACATCCACCATCTTATGGTTCGGAGGCCAGAGTATATTCGGGGTTGCAACAATCGACACATTCGGCGGAGTAGTATCGTCAAAAATGCCTGAAACGGTTATTGCCTCATTCATAGTAATGGTGCATTCACCTACACCGGAACATCCGCCACCCGACCATCCTGTGAATGACGAGCCTGAATCCTGGGTTGCCGTGAGAGTTACGCTTTCACCTGAATCATATTCTTTGCTGCAGCTCGAACCGCAATCTATGCCGCCATCGGAGCTCGTTACAGTGCCCGAGCCCGAGCCGGATTTTGTGACTGTGAGGACATATGTGGTATTGATGACTGCGGTCACATTGCCGGTATGCCTTAAGTCATGGTGAAACATCGGCCACGGGGTGTCTGCCAACCTTCCGCTACCATTTATCGCATAGAGCTTATTGTCCGTAGACCCTATATATACCGTCCCGTCCTGTCCGATAGCGGGAGAGGAGTAAGCAATCGCGTTGCTTGTATAAGACCATTTCAGCGTACCGTTTGAATTAAGGGCATAGAGTTTTCCGTCCATTGACCCTATATATATCGTCCCGTCCGACCCAACAGCGGCAGAGGCATTAATCATATTGCCGGTCAAATAAGACCATTTCAGCGTACCGTCTGGATTAAAGGCATATAAGTTGTTGTTTGTTAAGGACCCAACATATATTGTTCCGTCAGAGTCGATTACGGGAGAGGCGGTGATTTTACCAGTCGGGAAAGACCATTTTTTTGTCCCGTTAGGATTGACGGCATGGAGCGAGCGATCGGTTCCCGCCTCATCCAGCGTTCCAACATAAATGGTCCCATCCGAGCCGATCGCCAGAGAGGTGGCCCCGATATCACCTCCTGCATCATATGTCCATTTCACAGTGCCATTGGGATTAACGGCATGCAGCAGGTGGTTATAATATGACCCTACATATATCGTCCCGTCCGAGCCAATCACGGGGGCGACATAAACATGACTGCCTGCCGTATAAAACCACTTAAGCGTGCCGTTAGAATTTATCGCGTAAAGCTTTCCCTCACTTTCCGTCCCAACGTATATGGTGCCGTCTGAGGCGATCGCCGGGGAGGAAACGAAAGTCCCTCCTGTTGAATAAGACCACTTCAGAGTGCCATCGGAATTAAGAGCATAGAGCTTGTTGCCGACACCCCCCAAGTATATGGTGCCATCCGAGCCAATCGCCGGGGAGGAGATGGAGACATCGCCACCTGTTATATAAGACCACTTCAATGTCCCATCGGAATTAAAAGCATAGAGCTTGTTGTCACCAGAGCCGACATATATAGTGCCGTCTGAGTCGATCGCAGGAGAGGATAAAATACCCGCGCCTGTGGCATAGCTCCACTTTAAAGTCCCCTCTGCTGCAGCAGCATTGAAATTGCCGCCAAGCTGAGCAATTAATACAAAGAAAAGAATGGCCAGCAGCCTTAAGTTTGTGAAATTTCCCTTATCCATTGTCGATCCTCCTGAAAGGCTTAATCACAACAAAGGTGATAATATCCCTTCATAATTGTTAAAGAAAGGTTAATAAAGTTATATCTAAACCTCCTTTTGCCTGCTCGCAATAAGCAGGCACCTTGTTTGTATCCGCATGTATGTCGGATATGTCACTGTTTTTGTCTCATAGCAAAGTATCAATGCCGAAATCATACCCTCTAAGGTTAACTATCCCTTTAGGACTATTTTGGGTTTCAGCATTAACAGGCTCTCTCCAACCAAAAAACACGAAGATAAGCTATCTTAAAACAAGTGAGCCTCAGTTTTTTCTTCAGGATAACTCCTCTTCCAATCCAAAATGCTCAAAAAGACGTTGGAGATGGGTGTCTACTTTAACTATATCGCGACTGATTATATGTGGTAATCAGCGGATGGCTATCATTTTTGTAGGAATGTTACGTTCACTTTGTAGGCAATCTGCCCGCACATGCTTGCCTATCGACATTTATATTATTCTTTCCTCCCGGATCGCATGTTCACTATATGTCTTGACAAAATCCGATATGCTACTAAACTTAAAGTAGAGGCTTAAGCTGACGGTAAAAACAGTGATGATTGTATTAAGGAGGGCATAATGGACCTACATGACGAAATAGCAAGGGTGGCTCGTGAACTTTATGAAAAGAGCGGCTACATCCAAGGCCGGGAACTTGAAAATTGGCTTGAGGCTGAAAAGATAGTATTATCAAGGCATGCAAGCCAGGAAATAGAAGAGCCGGAGGGAGAGTCAGCGATTATCGCAAGTGAAGAAATTTCCGCAGAGGTGGAGGGGACAGAGTTCAGGTATGCACGGCAGGATAAAGAAGAGGATGTAAATGTTTTTGAAGAGATGGCGGTTGAAGGACCATTCATTACAACAAGGAAGAGGGGGCCAGGGACCAAGGGAATGGCGAAAATAATCACGCCTGCTAAAAAAGGCGGCCCGGGGAAAAAGACCGCTGCCCACATATAAGGAGACCATCAAAGGAAAAGACTTGAACTATACAGTGAGCTGTTTAGGAACTAACAAGGATATTTGATTGATATCCGCCTTTTCATGTCTTGCGGGACATGCGTGTGGGGTCTGACCCCACTTCATCAAGTAATGGACACCATGCTTTACAAAATACTTGCCGACATAGTTGTCTCGCTGCATTTATCATGGATAATGTTTTTAATATTCGGCGCACTGTCAGGAATAAAAAATAAAGGTGTACGGATTGTTCACATCTCAGGGCTGGTCTTTGCTGTAATCATCCAGGTTTTTGGCTGGTATTGTCCCCTGACCTATCTTGAAGTCTGGTTAAGATCAAAACATGACCCGACTTTATCCTACGCAGGTTCATTCATTATTCACTATATGGAGAAGATGATATATATTGAACTCCCGGGTAGCCTGGTTTTCTTTTTGAGCATTTTGCTTTTTGGAATAAATTCATGGCTCTATCTCAGGGGGAGGAAAAACAGATAGGGTCCTCTGCCGGCGACGGAATATAGAGATAGACATGATGCTTTTCAAGAGCTACAATGAAAGAAAGAGGGGGCAGATTATGATCAACCGGAGGTGTCGGTATGGCGGCGAGAAAACCTTGTGCGAGACAATTTTATCCAGGAGATTGCAAGGCCCAGATAGAGAAATTCTTAGAGGGATATGAAGTACCGGAAGGGGTTATGAAAGCTGTGGCCGGTATAGTGCCGCATGCGGGATGGATATTTTCAGGTGCTGTTGCCGCAAAGGTCTTTAAATGCATTAGCGTGAAGAAGGACCCTGACACTTTCATACTGTTGGGCACCGTCCACACGTGTGGACTGATGGGGAATTCACTTTACGCGCGCGGTTCCTGGGAAACGCCGCTGGGCGAAGTGAAGATTGACGAAGAGGTTGCCGAGAGATTGCTTGACCTTCCGGGCGGATACATTTTGGAGGATGCTTCTGCGCATGAAGGTGAACATTCCATAGAAGTCCAGGTGCCTTTCATAAAGTACCTGTGTCCTGACGCAAAGATTGTGCCTGTCTCTGTCCCTCCTGATGATTCACACGTGACAGGGCGGAAGATCGGTGAGGCCGTATACGGAATGGGCAAGAAAATAGTTGTTGTCGGTACAACAGATCTCACACATTATGGGGCCGCTTATGGTTTTACGCCTTTCGGCAGTGGGGACGAAGCTAAAAGACTAATGAGGGAGAACGACCGCAGGATGATTGAACTTGCCGTAAATATGAAATATGCAGAAATCGGGGAAGAAGCTGAGAGGAACCGCAATGCATGCGGTCCAGGCGCGCTTGCGGCAACTGTAGCAGCGGCAAAGGCCATGGGGGCCGACAAGGGGTGCCTTCTCGAATACACTACAAGCCATGACGTGATGCCTGAAGGCGGATTCCGGATGGCTGTAGGCTATGCCGGAATTGTATTTTAGATTCATACTGGAGATAAACCATGGGACATGCATACCCCAAAAGAACGATTTTGTCAGAAGATCTCCATGTACGGCAGTCCGGGTCTAGCCTGATCATTTCCTCCGCAGGGTGAATTTTTATTTTTTCAGTGATTTCCCTATGCGACGCTCAATGGATTTCACCTTTTCATCAATTCTGTTAGGCATGTCCTTTCGGTCATCAATGGTTATATTGGTTAAGGTCCTTTCCCCATTTTTCATAAGTGCCATGTGGCATTTCTTTATTAACTTCAGCACATCATCCCATTCCCCTTCTATGACCGTGCCCATCGGATTAGCCTTGTAAGGCAATCCGCTTGCATCCACAATCCTCAAAACCTCTGCCAGCTTATCTCCAATACTGCTGCCACTGCCGATAGGTACAATGCTGAATTCTGCCAACATAACGCCCTCCGTGTGTCACCTCTTTTCTGACTTTAGTAAAGCTATATCAGATTATAAGAGAACAGTCAATGAAAAAATATATTGCGATAGGCATAGACATGATACTCTTTAAGAGATAAGATAAAAGAAAGAGTGGCTGATGTCTGCAACTCAGTATTAACCGGATTGTGCAATATAACAGGAGGTGGTATATGTTAAAGAAAGAATTAGAGTTGGAAGAAAAAATTAATCTTCTCGGGAAGGAAATTAACCTGCTGGGAGAAAGGGAGGAGAAAGTCAGATTTGATATGGAGGAGGCGGTGGATTCCCTGAGATTGGAGATCGAGTCTGTAAAAATTATCTTAAAAGAGCTGGTCCCGAACTTCCACGAAAAATTCACCGACATAAGGGATACTGTCTTAAGAGAGATAGACCCTCAATGGATAACTAAAAAATAAAAGCTATAAACCGGGAATCACCTTCCCGGTTCAAGAGCTGTTTTATTTTTTCTCTTTCAGCAGCTTATATTCTATGCTGTCAACAAGGGCCTGCCAGGAGGCCTCGATTATATTCTCTGATACGCCGACAGTGCCCCATTTGCTGTCTTCATCTCCGGATTCAATAAGCACCCGCACCCTCGCCAATGTGCCTTTGCCAGCGGTCAGCACACGGACCTTATAGTCATGCAGCTTAACGCTCTTCAGCTCAGGATAGAACTTTTCGAGCGCTTTTCTCAAGGCATTATCAAGGGCGTTTACAGGGCCATTGCCTGTGGCCGCAGTGTGCTCAATGCTTTTGCCCACCTTAACCATTATTGTCGCCTCACTGATAGGGTCTTCCTTTTCCTTTCTCTTTTCATCTATGACCCTGAAGCCTATGAGGTCAAAAAATCTGCGGTGGAGTCCCAATTCCTTTTTCAGTAAAAGTTCAAACGATGCTTCAGCCCCTTCAAACTGGAAGCCCTGATGTTCAAGTTCCTTCATCTTGTCCAGGATCCCCTGCACTTCAGGTGAATCCGGCTTCAGCTGTATGTTAAAGTCCTCTGCCTTTCTGAGGATATTGCTCTTGCCTGCAAGGTCAGATATGAGGACCCTCTGTGAATTGCCAACCAGCTCAGGTTTGATATGCTCATATGTCTCGGGCCTCTTCCTGATCGCGCTTACATGGATACCGCCCTTGTGGGCAAATGCGCTGTCACCGACAAAAGGCTGTCTCTTGAAATGTCTCATGTTGGCTATTTCATTCACGAACCTGGAAACGTCCCTCAGCCTCATTACCCTTTCGTCAGACAGACATGAGTATCCAGCCTTTATCTGGAGATTGGGGATGACAGAGCAGAGATTGGCATTGCCGCAGCGTTCCCCGAGTCCGTTAATAGTGCCTTGCACCTGCATGGCTCCTGCATCAACAGCAGCGAGGGAACTCGCCACAGCGCAGTCTGAATCATTATGCACGTGGATGCCGACAGGGGCCTTCACTTTTTTCATCACGTCATTTATTATTTTCCTGATCTCATTTGGAAGGCAACCGCCGTTAGTATCGCACAGCACAAGGCAGTCTGAACCGGCAGACTCAGCGGCCTTGAGACATTTAATCGCGAATTCAGGGTTGTCCTTATAACCGTCAAAAAAGTGCTCTGCATCAAAGAAAACTTTATCAGTATGTTTCTTAAGAAAGAGGACCGAGTTGTGAATAATCTCGAGGTTCTCTTCAATCGGTATTTTGAACAATTCCCTTACATGAAAATCCCATGTCTTGCCGACAATCGTTATGACGCTGACTTCCGCTTCTATGAGTGTCCTGATGTTGTGGTCGTCCTCAACCCTGTGCCTCGGCCTGTGGGTGCTCCCAAAGGCAGTCACCACCGAATTTGAAAGGCGGAGTTTTTTCACCTTTTTGAAATACTCCGCGTCCTTGGGGTTCGACCCCGGCCAGCCGCCTTCTATATAGTGGACCCCAAGCTCATCCAGTTTCCCGGTAATGCGCAGTTTGTCCTCAACGGAAAAAGAAACATCTTCAGCCTGCGAGCCGTCCCTCAGGGTTGTATCGTATATTTCAATTTTTCTCATATTAACCTCTATATATCTATCTTAACCTAAACATTGCAGAAAATCTCCGGAAGAGTTACCCTTTTCCCAGATCGAATGTCTCATGCAACACCCGAACTGAAAGCTCCGTATATTTGGCTTCAATAATGCATGAGACCTTGATCTCGGATGTGCTTATCATCATGATATTTATTCCATGTTTTGCCAGGGTATCGAACATCTGGGCGGCAACGCCCGAATGGGTCCTCATGCCTACGCCCACAATAGATATCTTGGCTATGTCCTCCCTAAGCTCAACGCGTTTTGCGCCAAGGTCTCCTGCGATCTTTCCTGCAAGCTCCAATGCTTTTTTGCTGTCAGTCTTTGGCATGGTAAATGAAATATCAGCAGACTTTCCGTCACTGCTCACATTCTGCACGATCATATCAACTATTATGCCGGCGTCCGCAATTGCCCGGAACAATCCTGCAGCAATACCGGGCTTATCAGGGATGCCCATTACAATTATCTTTGCCTGGTTTTTATCATAAGCAACTCCGGATACCACAACTTTTTCCATCTCTTCATCCTCCTTGACAACAAGAGTGCCGGGATTATCATTAAAGCTTGACCTCACAACAACCGGCACCTGGTATTTCATGGCAAACTCAACAGATCTGGTCTGAAGGACCTTTGCACCCAGGCTCGCAAGCTCCAGCATCTCTTCATAAGAGATCTTGTCGAGCTTTCTTGCCTCAGCGACTATATTCGGGTCCGTAGTATAAACGCCGTCAACGTCAGTATAAATCTCGCACATATCAGCATTCAATGCAGAGGCTATCGCGACTGCAGAAAGGTCAGAGCCCCCCCTTCCAAGGGTGGTAACATCGCTTTCATCCTCTGTTATGCCCTGGAAGCCTGCAACGACAATCACATAGCCGTCTTCAAGCGCCTTCTTTGCCCTTTCAGCACTTATCTTCTCTATCTTCGCCTTTGTATGGACAGTATCTGTTTTTATGCCCATCTGTCTGCCTGTAAACGCCATCGCCTTATGCCCCAGCCCTTCCACCGCCATCGCGGTAAGGGCGCAAGTCACCCTTTCCCCGGATGAAAGAAGGATGTCCATTTCCCTCTCGGTGGGGTTTGATGAGACCTGGCCGGCGAGTTTAATCAATTTGTCGGTTTCACCGGACATGGCTGATACAACTACCACAACCTTGTGTCCTTCCCCGGCAGTCCTGACAACGCGCTCTGCGACAGCCTTGATCCTTTCAACATTCGCAACAGACGTGCCGCCGTACTTCTGAACAATAAGCATTAAGGTAAGACCTCCTTGATTAAATAATCCATAAGCTTGTGACCTTCTTCGACAACCATTATGCCGCTTCTTTCAGCAATCGCCTCATCATAAGTCATACCTTCATTCTGCTTAGGCGAGCGGCTGTCGTATAGCACAAAAGGCACAGGCACATCCGTGTGGGTCCTGAGTTTGACAGGGGTAGCATGATCAGGCATCAGCAGCACGCGATATTCCCAGGAGCTCTCCTTCAACCCCTGCATCACCGGCCCGACAACAAGGGCATCAAAGTCCTCAATGGCCTTTAACTTGTTTTTGTAGTCCCCGGAATGTCCTGCCTCATCAGGCGACTCAACATGGATGTAAATAAAATCAACAGTCTTAAGGGCCTCAAGGGCATACTCTGCCTTGCCTGAATAATTGGTATCAAGCCAGCCGGTCACGCCGGGGACATCCAGTATCTCAAAACCGGCATAGATCCCAAGGCCCTTTGTAAGGTCTACCGCGGATATAAGCGCGCCTTTCAGGCCGTATTTTTCATCATACGTCGGGAGCATCGGTTTTTTCCCCTGTCCCCAGAGCCATATGCTGTTTGCGGGCTTTTTATTGTTATGCATCCTCTCTATATTTACAGGATGCCCTTCAAGGACAGCCACTGACCTCATCATTAAATTCCTTACTATTTCCTCCCGCTCCCCCTCAGGCAGATAATCCGAAATCTCCCTGCCGAGGATGTCATGGGGAGGAACACACTCTATATTAATACTCCCGTTCTTCCAGACCATTAAATGTCTGTAACTCACCCCGGAATGAAAAACAATGTCCTTTTCTTCGAGTTCACCCTTGATTGCGCTGATGAGCTCATCAGCTTCTTTTGTTGTAATATGTCCGCTGCTGTAATCGTCCATCATGGCATGGGTCCTGTCCCTGTCGAATTTGAGGGTCACGAGATTGCACCTGTAAGCAACATCTTCTTCCTCAAGCTTTACTCCAATGCTTGCAGCTTCAAGAGGCGCCCTGCCGGTATAATATTTTGCCGGGTCATAACCGAGAATGCTGAGGTTTGCGACATCTGAGCCGGGATGGAACCCCTGCGGTACTGTCCTGACCATCCCTGCGAGGCTTTCCCGGGCAAGCTTGTCCATGTTCGGCGTATATGCCTTTTTAAGCGGCGTTAATCCACCAAGCTCTTCAAGTGGAGTGTCCGCCATTCCGTCTCCGATTATTACCACGTATTTCACTCGATTACGTCGCCTTCCACCAGTTCGACCTCTATCCCCTCATCTCTCAGAGATTGTATCCCTTTTTCAATGTTCTCTTCTGTCCCCTCTACCTCAAGGACCATTTCGCCTACAGTATCGGTTACCCTTGCCCTTCTGATATTCGGCATAACATCATACTTCTTTGCCATAACAAATATGACCGGCTCTTTGATAAGATGCTGAGGAAAAGTCAGCTTGACCCGCCTTTTCATAATCCCCTCCTTCCCCCGGCTATAGCCGGGACTATAGAGACCTCGTCTCCGTCCTTTACCTGTGTCTGCTCTGCCTGCAAAAACCTGATGTCCTCTTCATTTACATAAATATTAACAAATCTTCTGACCTTGCCGCCCTCTGATATCCTTTCAGCAATTCCGGGATGCCTTGCCTCAAGGTCATTAATGAGATCTATAACAGTACCTGTCTTGCCCTCAACTTCTTCTTTTCCCCCTGTCAGCCTCTGAAGCGGGGTCGGAATTCTTACCTTTACCATGCTGTCACCTCCCATCCTTATCTATCTTTTTCAGTATTTCCTCAAAGGCATCGAGCCTGGGCTTTATCTTATGCATTTCAACTGTATGGCCTGCCAATGCCTCCTGGGTCTTAAGTCCATTCCCGGTAATGCACAGCACAGTAGTTTCATTCCGCCCGATCCTGCCCTGCTCTATAAGTTTTTTTGCGACTGCAACAGTAACTCCCCCTGCAGTCTCCGCAAATATCCCCTCGGTCCTTGCGAGCAGTTTCATCCCTGCAATAATCTCCTCGTCAGAGACATCTTCTGCATGACCGCCTGTCTCTTTGACAACCTGGGTAGCATAGAAACCATCTGCAGGATTGCCTATGGCAAGGGACTTTGCAATAGTGTCAGGTTTGACCGGTCTTATAACATCAGTACCGTTTTTTATGGCAGTCGCTATTGGAGAACAGCCTGTTGCCTGGGCAGCAAAGACTTTTGTCCCGAGCTCTTTTAACAAGCCGATCTGCTTAAACTCTTTAAATGATTTCCAGACCTTTGTAAGGAGAGAACCGCTCGCGCACGGCACAACCACATTATCAGGCGCTTCCCAGCCCAACTGCTCGATTATCTCAAAACCCTGTGACTTGGACCCTTCAGCGTAAAAAGGCCGTATGTTAATATTTACAAAGGCCCATTTGTATTTATTCGCTATTTCACTGCAAAGCCTGTTCACCTCATCGTAATTCCCGTCAACCGCCACCAGGTTAGGCTCATAAACTAAGGACGCGATAATCTTGCTCGGCTCAAGGGTTGCGGGGATAAATACAAATCTCCTGAACCCTGCCTTTGCACCATGAGCTGCTACAGAGTGGGCCAGGTTGCCGGTTGAGGCGCACGCAACAGTATCAAAACCAAATTCCTTTGCCTTGGTAAGCGCCACAGCCACAACCCTGTCCTTGAATGACAGGGTCGGATGCGCCACAGTATCATCTTTGACATATAATGTTTTTACCCCAAGCTCTCTGGCAAGGTTATCCGCCTTTACAAGAGGGGTAAAGCCGGAATGCAAGCCAACCTGGGGCTCTCCGTCTATCGGGAGGAGCTCCTTGTAACGCCAGAGGTTCTTTTCCCTCCTCTCTATGTTTTTCTTTTTGAGGACCCGCTTTATTTTATTGTAGTCATAAACAACTTCAAGGGGACCAAAACAGAATTCACATACATATATGGGATCAACAGGATATTCCCTGCCGCACTCTCTGCATTTCAGACCATTTACATAACCCATAAGTTCCTCCCCCCTCATTGATAAAGAATCCCAAAAAGCATTGCCAGCCAAAAGCAGGCGAGTTCAAAGCTCTGCTTAAGGCAGGTACCGTTCCCTACTGTTGGCTTCTAAGCGCCAATCCCTTTTGCAAAAGTAAGTTATATTTTACTCTAAAATAAGGATAAAATCAAAAAAGTTAAGGCGGGACGCCAGCAGACGCCAGGCATAATAAAGACTAATAAAAACCTCGATTATTCCGATAACTTAGGTAAGGAGATAAATACAGGCAGCCGGGGGGCATGATGTGTAAAAACCATTAACTGAGAAACGATCGGAGGGCCTGCTCAAAGCAGGTTAAGCTGGAATGAAAGATGACAAAGCAGTAGACACAGCAACCCTGGAATGGTGGGAAGAACTTGAACATCTCAAAAAAGAACATTGGTGCTGCAATATATTGAAAGAGGGGGCCTTTGAAGAACATCTCAGGCTTGAATTTGATTTCATATTGCCGATAAAATTCAGCGTCAATTTTTGCTGTCAATGCGGAGATCCTATAAAAGAAGGGCATGAAAAGACAGCTGACGAAAAAGAAGACTGGTGCTGCAGGCTTATGAACAAACTGGGCTTTGAGTGGCTCGAATTTGAAGGATCAAAAAAAGAAATATATACAATGCGCGTCAGCCATTGTTTCAACTGCGGCAGGGAACTGAAGAAGCATAATGGCGGCTGGAAATTTCACAACAGTGAAGATTGTGATAAATGCGGTTAAAACCCACTGGCAGCAATCCGCTGCAACCCCTAGACTAAGACCCTCTTCGGGCTGTATGGAACACAGCCGCTGTCCATATTGACAGTTGCATGTCATGATATCTCCGGATATACTTTATTAAAGAGCGTCTAACAAAATGAATTTATCGGACTTAGCAAATCATGCATGGCACGCTATGTTCGTCTCATTCTCGGAAGGCAAACAAGGTCGAAAGGGGAAAGCCGACAGCAGGTGGTACACCACGCGGAAGAGCGGAAGGGTCTGCCTGTATCTGTTCCAGGTCCTGCTCGGTCTGGGGATATTGTTATAGGAGATACGATGGCGGAAAAATGGTACGACAGCCTGCCTGATGATTTTTTTGAAAGCGAGGCAGACAAGGCATATAGAGAGGCATTTGCAAAGATAAGGGCCGGACTCGAGCAGGGACTGGGATTTGACGAGGCCTGCAAGACAGTGGAAGTGAAGGATGAGGTATTACGAAAGCAGATTATAGATGATATGCTTAAAGTAATCCTTGCTGAAGAACACTTCGCAAAAAAGATCTCTGTTGAGGACCTCGCTAAGAAATTAAAAGTTTCAGTAGAGTTCCTCGATGCGATAAAACAGATCATGTTTCATAATATCGCGTTTAAGGATGCATGAAATAGTTGAGCTTGAAGGGCTTCACTCACTTTTCATTCACAAGCTCGATCACGGTTATCTCCGGCGGAGCAAAGAAGCGGATGGGCGGCCCCCAGGTGCCTGAGCCCCTGCTTACGTAAAGACCCGAGGTGTCGGACAATCTCGCAAACCCTGCGTAAAAATCATAATAAAATTTCGTGAGCAGGCTGAACGGAAATATCTGTCCCTTATGCACATGACCCGATAGCTGCAAATCAAAGAGGCCGACAGCGCTCTTGTCAATCAGCGGCCTGTGCTTGAGCAGCAGGGTGAATTTGTCTTTTGAAAGCCCTGAAAGGAGCGTTTTTTCGGAACTTGCCCTGTTTTCTCCAAGTCTACCAGCGATCGGATCATCCACACCCGCAATGTTTATAGGGCCTGTTATAAACTGCCCTCTCAGAACCGTAAAACCTGCGTTCTTTATAAATTCAAGAGACTGCCTGATCCCTGCAATAAATTCATGGTTCCCTGTTATGGCGAATTTGCCGTATTTCGGATTTATTTCTCTTATCATATCTGAAAGTCCGTTGCAATTGTTAATCTGGCCGTCAACAAGGTCTCCTGTTGCCACCAGGATATCCGGGTTTGCCTTTTTTACCTCAGAGAGTATCCTGCCAAGCCTCTCTTCTCTCACAATAAGACCTATATGGACGTCTGATATCTGGACTATTGTCAGCCTGCCGATCTCTTTAGAAAGCTTAGGGGTATTTATTATTATCCTCTCAGTGCGGATGTTTAGCGCCTCAAAATAGCCATAAGCAGCAATTGATATGGATACTATCAAAGGGAGCAGAAATGAGCTTACAGCAGAAGGGCCGAGAAAGGAGAGGTCTTTATTAAGTATCAGCCCCCCTGTATGAACAGAAAGGCGATATATATCTGTAACTGCCGATGCGGAACAGAACAGAAAAATAACTCCCAGCCATATATATCCTATGTATGAGAAGTTGCGGGTAACAGTTTCAAGTCCGTGTTTTTCAGCCATGCGAACAAGCACAGGTGCGAGTATCATTACTGCCATGAAACCGAGAAGCAGGACAGAGGTCTCGATGCCAAAGGCAAAGGCCGCCTTTGCCCTCAGAAAGGCATAAAGGTGCATCCCTGTGTAAAGACTGAAGAAAACTATCAGAAAGAGACTCATTAAAACTCTCCCCTCAAACTTTATATTAGTAGTATACCGCAGGTCTTCCAAAACACTAATAATACATAGCGCGGAAGTCTTTAGCTCGGAAGATCGGAAGGTCCGAGAAAATAAGCCTTTTGCTTCCGCGCTTCCGTGCTTCCGCTCTTCCGCTCTATTTGCTGTGTTAAAATAGCTGATGTCCGTGATCAATGTCCTTCCCTTAAACCTTCGCAATAAGATAGCTGCCGGTGAGGTGGTTGAGAGGCCTGCGTCTGTGGTCAAGGAATTCATCGAAAACTCGATAGATGCTAAAAGCACGAGGATCAGCATTGACATCATGCGAGCCGGCAAAAAACTCATCAGGGTCTCTGACAACGGGACAGGCATGGACAGGGAAGACGCTTTGTTGGCGTTTGAGAGATACGCCACAAGTAAGCTGAGGGAAGAAAAAGACCTTATCAATATCAGTACCATGGGGTTTCGGGGAGAAGCACTGTCCTCCATAGCCGCTGTTTCAAAGGTCAGGTTGACCACAGCCTTGACCCTTGATTCGTTGGGCACCTGCATAGAAATTATCGGCGGCGATATAAAAGAGATAAAAGACTGCACTGCCACAGGCACGACCATAGAAGTGAAGGACCTGTTTTTCAATACACCTGCAAGGCGCAAGTTCCTGAAATCCGACACTACCGAGAATTACCATATCTCCGATACAGTCACACGCATTGCGGTATCGCACCCGCACATCGGTTTTGTGCTTAGAATGGATGGAGATGAAGTTCTGCATCTCCCTGAAGCTTCCTCTCACAGGGAAAGGCTGATGCAGATTTACGGCAAAGAATTTTGCGACAATCTCCTGGAGAACAACCCTCAGGACAATCTTACAGGGGTCAGGGCCTTTCTCGGGAATTCCGCAAACTTGAGGAACAACAAGAACAACCAGTTCATCTTCATAAACGACAGACCAGTGAGGGACCAGTCGATATCCTACGCTGTTTACAGGGGCTACGAGGGCCTTATACCAAAAGAAAAGCACCCTGTTTTTTTCCTCTTCCTTGAACTGGACCCTGAAAAGGTTGATTTCAATGTACATCCAGCGAAGAGGGAAGTGAGGTTTGCGGACAAAAATAGCATCTTTAACCTTGTCTTAAATGCCGTAAAGGCGGCTGTAAGAAACCAGATGATTATTGAAGGGCCTGAAACTGCCGGAACAATAGAAGGTACTATTGAAGGAAGTATAGTAGGAAACGGACAACACTCTTATAATTCCGGGCTATCATCTTCTTATCCTGGCAGCTTTTCATCCGTACAGTCGAATGTCGCTGAGCAGCATCTTGATTATTCCGGCTTCATTGAAAAAATCCCATTCCTTTATCTTGGAGACACTATTATAGCGGTTGCAGGAAGAAGCGGCCTTACATTGATTGACTACCATGCTGCGCATGAGCGGGTCAATTATGAATTGCTGCTGAAAAGCTCTTCCACGATATCATTCAGACTTCTCTTCCCTGCACAGGTAAAACTTCAGGGCAGCGAATACAGGGTAATACTCGAAAACCTCGGGGTGTTGAAAGAACTTGGACTTGAGGTCGAGGACTTCGGGCACGACACTGTAATTGTGAGGGCCCTGCCAGAAATGCTCAGGGACACCGACCTGAACAGCCTGATGAGCGATGTTTCAGCCTCTCTTATAAATGAAGCACGGCCTTTAGGTGATGAAAAGATTGCATCAATGGATTCTTCTAAAAAAGCAATCGCTGCAAGGATGGCGTGCCATAAATCCATTCGTGGAAAAGAAGTCCCTGACAGCGCAAGAATTGCTGAGTTAATTAAAGCCCTTGATGCAACAGACAGCCCCAATACCTGCCCTCACGGCAGACCGACAAGGATTTCCATAACGCTTGACGACATAAAAAAGATGTTCAGGAAGTAAATGACTTAGCACAATGTTTCTTTCCCTGATGAAACTCAACAATACTGCAACCTATATGGATACGAATAGCACCTACAAACCAACGTGTAGCGTTACCTGTGACCGACACTGCTAACTCACAGAAAGTCTCTATCTGATTTGCTCTGTCAATGCTGTGTTATAAGGGTAATTTCTAAAAAAAGTGATCATAATGAATAAACTGATACTTCAAAACTTGATCCTCGGACCTTGCTCTGTAAAGCCAAATACATAGTTAGAAAACACGTCCCCGAATACTCTTACGCAGTCATTGCATGAGAATTCCAGTTAAATGTCAGCGTGTGTCCTACAAAAATAACCGCCAATCCCCGACTTACAAGAAATGATTTCCGTAATAATCTATTGTTATAAGGTGTTTTTATGGAATTCGATAGTCTGAATCTGTACTAAGGAGGTGGTAAGTTATAAGCTTAGTCAGTGCAAGTGCTTTTATGTAATTCATCCAGAGAAAAAATATGCGAGCTGCTTCGGATAAAACCAAATCGGAGTCGCATCCGGACTTGTTTCACGAAAAATCTTTAGAACCGGAGGATAAAATGAAAAATACAAACAAAATGCTCTTTTTTGCATGTGTGATAATCTCATGCTTGATCTTGGCATTTGCTGCACCAGTGAACGCGCAAACCTGGGACACCAAGTCCCCTATGCCAGGCACCGGAGCTTGGGGTGGAGGGATAATTAATGGAACATTTTATAGTCTGAATATAGACATGACTACCAGGACGAATAATGTGGTCATGTACGACCCGGTAACAAATATATGGACAACAAAGGCACCCTTGCCGCAGTTCTTGGGAGAGTGGGGAGTGGGCATAATAGGCGACAAAATCTATGTGGTCGGAGGATGTATTAATACCGACTGCCGTATCGGAACGACCAATCTCGTTTATGTGTATGATTCGACAACTGACAGCTGGTCTGCCGGAATACCAATGCCGTCAGCTCGCAACGCGGTGGCGGCAGGCGTAATTGAAGGCAAGCTCTACGTAGCTGGCGGCAACGACGGTTCTACCGCACTTTCCATATTGAATGTATATGATCCCGCAACCGGTAGCTGGACGAGCAAAGCTTCGATGCCGTCACCGGTATTCTGGCCAACTGTCGGGGTTATAAATAACAAACTCTTCGTTGCCGGAGGATTTGCACAAGGCTTCAATATTGTTTCAACGCTTTATGTATACGACCCGACAACCGATAGCTGGGAGACAAAAGCTCCCATACCTGCGCCGACGGTATTAGCAGCAGGTGGGGTCCTGAATAATGTTTTTTACGTTATAGGGGGGAATACAGGCAACATGTTGACTGCTGTCGTGCGAACCTACGACCCATCTACAGACACCTGGACAACCGTCACTCCTTTGCCCTCGGATGCGCAGTACGGAGCGACAGCATCAATCAACGGTGTGCTTTACGTTGCGGGCCAGTTAGATGCGACGGGAAAGGTTCTTCCCACTTTTGCGTTCACCCCGCCTAACTTGTTGCCCGTGGCCTTATGCAAGGATGTGACAGTTCAAGCAGACTCAGCCTGCTCTGCAACAGCCTCCATTGACAACGGCTCCTATGACCCGGACGGGGATTCCATTACGCTTGTACAGTCTCCGGCAGGTCCTTATCCAAAGGGGAATACATCGGTCACTCTTACAGTTACTGATGGCACCGGGGCCTCAAGTCAATGCACAGGGACAGTGTCCGTGGTTGACAATATGCCGCCGGCAATAAGCGCCGTCACGGTAACCCCCTCATTGCTTTGGCCGCCGAACCACAAACTGGTTGAGGTGACTATTGGGTACGCAGCCACAGACAACTGCGGTCAACCGTCATGCCTAATCAGTAGCGTAACCAGTAACGAGCCGATTAGTGGCTCCGACTATACGGTCATAGATGCTCACCATCTGAAATTAAGTGCCGAACGCTTAGGGAGTGGCAATGGCCGTATTTATACGAGCACTATCACATGCACAGATTCTTCCGCCAACTCATCCAGCCAGACCGCGACGGTTACTGTGCCTCATGATCAGCGAAATCACTGAGACCAAGGAAAGGATGAAGAGCAAAGGCAGGGCCAAGGAAAGAGCCCTGCCTTATATTTGAAATTACCACGCTTCATAAATAATGTTACGTAAGCAAATGGGAGGTAGAGTAGAGAACTGACGTAGTGGGCTGAAAGGCCCTATCTCCAGTTCCCCCTCGTCAAACCGGACATTCAGTTTTCCCGAATACGGCTTTCCAATCATCTTCTTCCAGTGGCTTTCGCCGTCTGAGTCAATGGCGCGGTTAGCGGAACCTTGAATAGACCAAGTTTTTCATATAAGAAGCCGCTCGGGTAATGTGCATATCCATAGACCCTGCTCTTCTTATTATGTATGCGACTCAAATATGTGCGCATCCTCTCCTCAAGATACCATTTCAGGAGTGCGAAGACTTCCGCCACAATTAGCATAATTGAAGTACCCCAGCCTCTCACGGTCTCGTTAAGTTTGTGGATAACTATCTCCGTCGGTGTCCCGTGGGCTCCCCTGCTTGTCAGTATCTTTCATCTCCGCTTTGATATGCTTCAACGCTTTCTTTGAGGGCTTTATCAGGGGAAATTGTTTCCCGCTCTTTGGTTCCTTTTTACCTCCACTGAGAATCCATGAAAGGTGAAGTCTAAACTACGAAGTGACTCTCTTGATATCTGCGCCTATCTTTCTCAGTTTTTCGTCCATACTCTCATAGCCCCTGTCGAGGTGGTAGATCCTTTGGATTGTGCTCTCGCCTTCAGCGCAGAGGGCTGCGACTACGAGTGAGGCGGAGGCCCTGAGGTCGGTGGCCATTATCTCAGCGCCTTTTAACTTTTTAACACCTTTTACAGTGGCCTTGCCACCGTCTATATTTATGTCAGCCCCCATCCTTTCGAGTTCGGCAACATGCATGAACCTGTTTTCAAATACCGTCTCCTTGATAATGCTCGTACCTGAAGCAATAGCCATCAGTGCCATAAACTGTGCCTGCATGTCTGTGGGGAAGCCGGGATAAGGCATAGTCTTGACATCCACTGCAACAGGCCTTTGAGGACCGGTGACCCTGAGGCCCTTCTTTGTCTTCCTGAAGACAAGTCTGGTGTCCTTCAGTTTCATTATTACAGCCTCAAGGTGTTCATGCCTGCAACCCTTCAAAACCAGGTCTCCGCCACATGCGCCTGCAATTGCCATGAATGTCCCTGCCTCGATCCTGTCAGGTATGACCTCATAATTTTTTATCGGCTTCAATTCATCAACCCCTTGTATTTCAATTACGCCTTCCCCGGCGCCTTTTATCTTGGCGCCCATTGAGATAAGACAGTTTGCCAGGTCGCTGACCTCTGGCTCTCTTGCCGCGTTTTCAAGTATGGTTGTGCCTTTTGCGAGCGTGGCTGCCATCATAAGGTTTTCAGTGCCTGTTACTGTGATGGTGTCAAAATATATGGACGCGCCCTTGAGCCTGTTCGCCTTTGCTATGACATATCCTGAGTCAAGCTCTATCTTTGCGCCCATTTTTTCAAGGCCCATAAGATGGAGGTTGATGGGCCTTGCGCCTATGGCGCATCCACCCGGAAGCGACACCCTTGCCCTCCCGAACTTCGCGACAAGCGGGCAGAGCACAAGGACTGAAGCGCGCATGGTCTTTACAAGGTCATAAGGCGCCTCAAAATTATTTATAGCAGAGCTGTCTATCCTTGCAAGACCGTCTTTATAATCAAACCCAGCGCCCATGTGAGAAAGGAGTCTTCCCATTGTGGTCACGTCCCTGAGATGCGGAATTCTTAAGACAGTATTTTCCCCTGAAGCAAGTATGGCTGCGGTCATTATCGGAAGGGCAGCATTCTTTGCCCCGCTGATCTCCACCTCTCCCTTAAGAGGTCTCCTGCCCCTGATAATAAGTTTATCCATAACAAATATCGTAACACATATGAAGGCAAGGATGAAGGAACTTCATCCTTCATACTTTTGCTTTCCGCCTGTTATAATGAAAATCATGACACTGGACAAACTTATAGAAAAAATACTGGCGTATAATCCAAAGGCCGACATAAACATTATTAAGAGGGCCTATATTTTCTCCAGAGAGGCGCATTGCAGCCAGACAAGGGTTGAAGGCTCGCCTTATGTCCTTCACCCGATATCGGTCGCAAACATCCTTACGGATATGAAGCTCGACACAGCTACAATTGCAGCCGGGCTTCTCCATGATACTGTCGAGGACACAGGGACTTCGCCTGAGGACATAGCTGACATATTCGGCACAGAGGTCGGGTTCCTTGTCGATGCAGTTACAAAACTCAGCCGTGTCGAGTTCCAGACAAAAGAGGAGGCCCAGGCTGAAAATTTCAGGAAGATGCTGCTCGCAATGGCTAAAGATGTCAGGGTCATTCTCATAAAATTCGCAGACAGGCTCCATAACATGAGGACCCTGGAACACCTCCCTGAAGAAAAGCAAAGACGGATCGCAACCGAAACCCTGGATATTTACGCTCCTCTTGCCAACAGGCTCGGCATAGGATGGCTGAGGACCGAGTTCGAAGACCTCTGCTTCAAGACCCTTATGCCCGACCTTTTTGAAGAACTTAAAATGAAGGTCGCTAAACGCAAGGAGGAGCAGGAGAAGTTTATCGAGGAGGTCGTAAATATCATCTCCGACAAGCTTGCAACCGCTGGCATCCCTGTCAAAATAAAGGGCAGGATTAAACACTATTACGGGATATACCAAAAGATCATCAAGCAGAAAATACCTTTTGAGCAGGTGCATGACGTAATCGGCGTAAGGATAAAAACCGACACTGTCGGTCACTGCTATGACATCCTCGGCATTATACATTCCCTGTGGCCTCTTGTGCCGGGCCGTTTCAAAGATTTTATCAGCCTTCCCAAGTCCAACATGTACCAGTCGCTCCATACGACTGTCATAGGCCCCGGCGGTGACCGGGTGGAATTCCAGATACGCACGAAAGAGATGGACATGATAGGAGAGGAGGGAATTGCTGCTCACTGGAGATACAAGGAAGGCGGCAGCATTGACACCAAGAACACCAAATATGTGGCCTGGCTCAGAGAACTCGTAAAGGAGATTTCAGATTCAAAGGAATTCCTTGAGGCCCTCAAGGGCGAGGTCGCGCCTGAGACAGTATATGTCTTCACTCCAGGCGGAGATATAAAGGAACTCCCTGCAGGTTCAACGCCTGTTGATTTTGCTTACAGCATCCACACTCAGATAGGGCATAAATGCATAGGCGCTAAAATCAACGGGAGGATAGTCCCTCTTCGGTATAAGCTGAACAGCGGCGATGTAGTGGAGATCATCACCTCCCCCTCCCATACCCCGAGCAAAGACTGGCTTAAATTTGTCGTTACCCAGAGGGCAAAAAACAGGATCAAGCAGTGGGTAAAGACTGCGGAACGGTCACAGAGCATTGAGCTGGGGACAAGGCTGGTAGAGGACGAATTAAAGCGTCACGGCCTTGGGACCGCCCTCCTCAAGTCGGAAAAAATGGATGAAGTCCTGAAACATTTCAGTGTGCAGTCCCTCGAAGATCTGTATGTGTCCATAGGTTACGGCAAGATCTCGGCCCATCAGATCGTTAACAGGCTGGCACCTGAAAAAGCAGTTGAGATTACACTGCCTAAGGAACTGAAACCAATAAAGGACAAGAAGAGCGTTATCACGATAAAGGGGATTGACAACGTGCTGTACCACGTGGCCAAGTGCTGTTTCCCTGTACCCGGCGACAAGATAGTGGGCTTTATAACAAAAGGCAAAGGGGTCGCGATCCACAGGAAGGAATGTCATAACCTTGAACGGCTCTCACTCGCAAGCGAACGCCTTATTGAAGTTGAATGGAGCCAGGACAGTGAAATAACAACACAGGCCAGACTGTATATAGAGAGTATGGACAAGCCCGGCACGCTCGCCAATCTCAGTTCCCTGATCTCTTCGGCCAATGTGAATATAATGTTTTTAAAGGCAAGCTCCACTCCGGACAAAAGGGCCTTATTTGAGCTGACCCTTGAGATAAAGAACAGAAGCCAGCTTAACAATCTTGTAAATAAAATATCACAGATGGATGGAATACTTAATGTAAGGAGGTAAAAGGTTACGCAGCCTTATTTCCAGAGCAATTTTTCTCTTGACAAATTATTTTCTTCTTGTTATTGTTTATACCAAACCGTTGGTACTCAACAAATTAAAAAAAGAAAGGAGGAAAAAAGAATTATGACAAAGGCAGAACTTATTGATAAGATCGCATCAGGTGCAGGACTTACAAAGAGCGACGCATCCAAGTCTCTTGATTCAGCTCTTGACGCAGTCAAGGCAGCACTCAAGAAAGGGCAGAAAGTCACTCTGGTAGGGTTCGGAACATTCTCCATTTCCAAGAGAAAGGCAAGAAAAGGCCGCAATCCCAGGACAGGCGCAGAAATTAAAATCGCTGCTTGCAAGGTCCCAAAATTCACAGCAGGCAAAACATTAAAAGATGCAGTAAGATAAGTGGATTAATATTTTGATAAAATAGAGGTGGCTGAAACAGCCACCTCTATTTTTTTGCTGACCCAGGACAAATCAGGCATAAAAACATGAAACACATACTCGCGGCAATAGATCTCGGAAGAGATACTGAAAAGATAATTGCGTACGCCCTATGGCTTGCAAAAAACCCGGCAGGCACACCTGCAGAACTAGACCTCCTCTATGTCCTTGATTATGGATTCACTCCTCCGACCTATCTTTCGCCATACATGGAAAAAGAAAAAGAAATGGACGAGGTTGAAATCAAAAAGTGGGAGGGACTTATAAGTTCTTTCGGGATACAGGCATCGCATCGTATTGCTGCCGGCAGGCTGCTCGAAACATTCTCCTCCACATTAAAAGAACTCAGGTCGGATGTAATGGTGCTCGGTTACACGTCCCATCTTGTAAGGCCAAGCACTTCAGAAAGACTGATAAGGTCCCTTGAAACGCCCATGCTCGTTGTTAGGGGTGCAAAGACTGAAGGCGTAACCCCGGGCACATTGAATATAAAAAAGATCGTCTGCGCTGTAGACTTTTCCGATAATTCAAAAAAGGCACTTGAGTTCGCAAAGGCACTTGCAGACAGGAGTTCATCAGCGCTGGTCGCTGTTTATGTTGTTTCAAGCCTTAAAATGGAAAAAGGGTTCAGGAAGTGGAAAGACATGGATGAGGATGATAAAAACAGTTACAGGAATGAACTGATAAGCAGGGCTGAAAATGAAATGCGCTCCCTGTCTAATGAATGCGGGGGGGTGGAATATATTGTCAGGGCAGGGATTACATACACGACGATAAATGACATTGCAGTCGAAAACAACGCTGACCTGATAGTTGTCGGGGCAAGGGGCCTGTCATATGTAAAGAGTATAATGCTTGGGAGCGTGACCGAAGCGATCGTCAAATCCTCTCCATGCCCTGTCATGATTGTCCGTTGAAAGATATCTTATTACTCATAGTTAGTCTTTTGATGATACTGGCAAGCGCCGAGGTCTTTACAAATGGGGTAGAGTGCCTTGGCAGAAGGCTAAAGTTATCACAGGCTGTTGTCGGGAGCCTTCTTGCTGCTGTCGGGACCGCCCTTCCGGAAACTATTTTGCCGTTTGTGGCCATACTGGTATACGGCGGTGAAGCGGCAAAAAAGATCGGGGTCGGCGCAATCCTCGGCGCGCCTTTTATGCTCTCGACCCTCGCATTTTTTCTCGTTGGTTTATCAGTGATCATCAGTTTTTTCAGGAAGAAGAGGAAGTTTGAACTGACAGTTGAAGTCCATTCCATGAAAAGAGACCTGTCCTTTTTTATTGTCATGTACGCGTCCTCTATTTTTCTTCCGTTTGTAGTCCATGGCAGCAATATGATTATAGCGGTCTTGCTTTTTGCAGGTTACATACTATATGCCTATATGACCTTCAGGGGAGAAAGCGCCGATATTATGCACTCAGACGAGCTCTACTTTAAAAGGCTTTCTGCTATTCTCGGGAGACCTCGGGGTGAGGCCAGCAGCAGGCCCACAGCCGGGCTTTCCCTTATAGTCATCCAGGTCCTTTGTTCACTCGGCCTTATGGTCAGCGGCGCCCACGTATTTGTAGGCAGCCTTGGGACCCTCTCTGCTGCATGGGGCATGAACCCCCTGATCTTTGCACTCCTGATCGCGCCTGTCGCAACCGAACTGCCTGAAAAGTTTAACAGCGTTACCTGGACACTTAAAGGCAGGGACACCCTTGCCCTCGGCAACATAACAGGGGCAATGGTCTTTCAATCAACCTTTCCTGTCGCTATCGGACTTTTGTTCACCGATTGGAATGTATCAGGGATGGCCCTCTTTTCCGCTATACTTGCACTATGTTCCGCGATTGTCGTATTGGCCGATATTTCGATCCGGAAAAAGCTCTCCCCTGTCACCGTCCTTCTCGGCGGCGGCTTTTATATCATATATGCAGTTGTCCTCATCTTTGGCAAATAAGACACCGGCAGCTTTGATTTTTAGATACAATCTGGTAGACTATAATTAAATCTTAATTTAAGTCCCTACAGATGGAGGAACGATGAAATTGAGCACAGCTGTCAAGCCTATAAGTCATATTAAATCTCACGCTTCGGAAATAATCAGCGAAATATCTGCAACCGGCAACCCTGTTGTTGTAACTGTAAACGGAGAAGCCCGGGTAATAATCCAGGACATAAAAGAATACGAGAAAGACCGGGAAAGCATGGCCATGCTGAAGATACTGGCAATGGGAAGAAAGGACATGCTTGAAGGCAGGCACAAACCAATCCATCAGGCCTTCAGCGAACTAAAAAAGAAGATACATTCTGCCGGGAAGCAGTGAAATACGAAGTCCGTATAGATAATGTTGCGTCAGACGATCTTTACGCAATCTACAGGTATGTTGCCAATAATGATTCTCCGGCAAAGGCCGGGAATTTGATAGACAGCATACAAAAAGCCATTACTTCTCTGGAAACAATGCCCACACGCGGCAACTACCCCCCGGAGATGCAACGGTGGGGGATTTTGGATTTCAGGGAAATTTTTTTCAAACCCTACCGCATCATATATGAAATCAAAGACAAAACCGTTTTCGTCCACGCTGTCCTCGACGGCCGGCGCAGCTGCGAAGACCTTTTGCAGCAACGCGTACTGGGGACATAATACAGAAGCCGCTGTCATGGCAAACAATCTCCTTGAAAAAATAAGTTATTACTGATACCTTACCTTATGCAGCAAAATCATGATACAGAGCAAAGGGCGATAAATGACTGAAATCAGCTCTTTCAGAGAAAAACTCCAAAAGTTAATCGCAAAGTTCGACAAAGACAAGACCCACTATCTTTCAAAGGGCTATCCTGAAGCACAGGTGAGGCTTGATTTCATAAACCCTATGTTCGAGGCCCTTGGCTGGGACATTGAAAACAGTGCCCACAAGCCGCCACATGAGAGGGACGTTATCGTAGAGCTTTCTCCTGAGACCACCGGACGGCCTGATTACAATTTTAGAATACAGGGTGCGACACAGTTCTTTATTGAAGCCAAAGCGCCCTCTGTTGCGCTTGACGATGTAAACCATATCCTCCAAGCCAAGACTTATGCATGGTCAACCAAAACGGTATTTTTTGTTGTCCTTACCGATTTTGAGGAATTCAAGCTCTTTGATGCGTCATTAAAACCAAATCCACGCTTCCCTGCCGAAGGATTGATCTTTGACTTCAAATATGTGGACTACCTGACCAATATTGAAAAGCTATGGGAGTTATCAAGGGAGAGAGTGGAGCAAGGTTCTCTGGAAGACCTTTTGCCCAAAGACACAAAGAGCAAACGGCTTAGAATTCCGCCTGACAAATCGTTTCTCGAAGACCTGACTGAATGGCGTACCGAGCTGGCCAAAGATGTCCATAAGAGAAATCCTGAATTCGATGTTAAGCTTTTAAACGACATTGTCCAGAAACTCCTTGACCGCATCACCTTTATCCGTATTGCCGAAGACAGGAAGATAAGGCCGGACAGAGAGCTTTGGGAGATTGTCGCCCAATGGAAAGAAGAGGGCAAGCGCAAGTCCATAATGACCCACCTGATTGCCCTTTTCAAAGAAGTTAATGACGATTTAAACGGAGATATCTTCAAGCCTCATGCCTGCGAGACGGCTGATGTGGATTCGGATCTTCTGGCTAAAATCATAGAGGACCTGTATTTCCCAAAGAGCAGATACCGTTTTGACGCAATAGGGGTTGAACTACTCGGCAGTATCTATGAGCGTTATCTTGGGAGCACCATCAGGGTAACACCACAACGGGTCAAGGTTGAGGAGAAGCCTGAAGTAAGGAAAGCGGGCGGCGTTTATTACACGCCTAAATATATTGTTGACTACATAGTCAAAAACACTGTCGGCAAACTAATAGAGGGCAAAACTCCCAGGCAGATCGAAAAGGTAAAGATACTCGACCCTGCCTGCGGTTCAGGCTCGTTCCTGCTTGGAGCATATCAATACCTGATTGACTATCATTTGAGATATTACCGTGAGCACCCAAAAGAAGCTCAGACCCTTCACCTCTTCCCTTACTGGAAGATTTCACCGGAGGAATTGAGTCTTCCTTTGCGAGAGAAGGCCAGGATTCTCAGTAATAATATTTTCGGCGTTGACATAGACCCGCAGGCTGCTGAGATAACAATGATGAGCCTTTATCTGAAGGCCTTGGAGGGCGAGCGGGGTCTTTTGCCAAGGAAGCAGCACCTTCTTCCGTCCCTCGGCAACAACATTAAATGCGGCAATAGCCTTATCGGGTATGACATGCTGGACGGTCAGCTGTTTGATGATGATGCAAAGAGCAGGATCAATCCATTTGACTGGGGTTCAAAGGGCGTCGGCTTTGGCGAGATCATAGCAAACGGCGGCTTTGATGCGGTCATCGGCAATCCGCCATATGTCCGGCAGGAAATGCTCGGTGACTTCAAAAACTACTTTCAGCAGCATTATGAGGTTTACCACGGAACAGCCGACCTCTATGCCTATTTCATTGAAAAAGGTGTCTCGCTGCTAAGAAAAGACGGCCTCTTCAGCTATATCGTTGCCAACAAATGGATGAGGGCTAATTACGGAGAACCGCTCAGACGGTGGATGAAAAAGCAGCGGATTGAAGAAATTACGGACTTTGGTGATCTGCCGGTGTTTGAAACAGCAACAACGTATCCCTGCATTTTGAGAATCCGCAAGGGAAATCCTGCAACCAAGTTTTCTGCTGTTCAAGTTCAGACTCTGAAGTTCGACAGACTCGAAAGTTATGTTTCCGAAAATTCATATCCGGTCAATAAGGCAGCTCTATCCGATAAAGGCTGGTCATTAGTCAATGAAAAGACTCAATCTCTTCTGGACAAATTGCGTTCTATGGGCATGCCATTGGGAGAATATGTAAAAAGTAAAATCTACCGTGGCGTTCTCACTGGCTTGAATGAAGCCTTTGTCATTGACGAAGATACAAAAGACAAACTCATACAAGAGGACCATGCAAGTGCAGAGATAATCAAGCCTTTCCTACTCGGACGGGATATAAAACGCTATCAACTGCCCGAAAGCAATAAATATCTTATCTTTGCTCGGCGCGGTATTGATATAAAGCGGTATCCCGCAATTCAAAAACATCTGTCGTCCTTCAAAGACCACTTAATGCCAAAACCATCTGATTGGAAAGGAGAGAACTGGAAAGGGCGGAAGTCAGGATCTTATAAATGGTATGAAATTCAGGATGCAATTGACTACTATAGTGAGTTTGAAAAGCCCAAGATAATCGTTCCTGCTATTGTCAAAAGTGCATCTTATGCTTTTGACACAGGCGGTTTTTACTCCAATGACAAAACGTCAATCATAGCAACAGATGATTTATACCTTTTGGGAATACTGAACTCACGGGTGTCGGACTTTGTTATGCACTCTATTTCTTCTACAAAGCAAGGCGGTTATTTTGAATATAAGCCAATGTATATTCAACAACTCCCCATCCGTTCCATTAACCTCACCAACGCTTCTGAAAAATCTATCCACGATAAACTTGTCGACCTTGTGGACAGAATGATCGAGTTGCACAAAAAGAAAGCCGCTCTTCCGCCATCAGCAGAGCGCGAAAAAATTGAGCGAGAGATTACCGTCACCGATGAAAAGATAGATGAGATTGTTTATGGGCTTTACCAGATAACAGATGAAGAGAGGAAAATAATAGGCGGGTAAAGGAAATGGAAATTACTCCAATAACTGCTGTAATAGGAGCGATAACTGGATGTGTTTCATTAATATGGAACATAATCATTTACTCACACTTTGACCTGGAAATTTATCATCATTACTTATCATTTAAGCATATTAAAAAACCGCTGGAAGGGAGCTTTTCAGCGTACATAAGAAAACTTCAAAACAGTAGTCATTATTCAGATGATGCTATAGTCATTCAGGGGTGGTTTAAGTTTGTCTTGCGCAAAGAAGGGCAACGGGTTAAGAATCATCATTTGGATCTTTTGACTATCGACTTAGATGAAGAATTAAGAGTTTTTTTATCGACAATTGTAGCTGAACCGCTTTCCCATACTGCGTTATTCCTCAACAAAGAAACTAAAGATTTGAAATTGTATGAAGGATGTCCCATGGAAATTGAAGTTCATTCCAATTCTTTATTTTTGAAAAAGGATTGGGCAAGCCGTATAAACTTATCTGTAGATGAATTAGAAGAAAAACTCAATGAGTTGATAGAAAAGGGTGAATATAAAATAAATGTTCAATTAACAACCTATAAATATCCTCTTACCTATGAGAAAAGAAATAATTATTTCCAGCGGGAAAATTTAAGAAGAAGGTTGGTCAGGGCACTACAGAGACCCCTATGATGCAAGACAGAATAAATGGGACGGTTCTATTTAAATATGCTATACCGCCAGGGTCATGACGAAGCAAGGTAGGCAAGAAAGACTTATTGCAAATAAAAGGCAGAGGGCGGAAAGCACAAGGGGTCAGGTCTTGCAATATAAGATAAGTGAATCAACTGATATTTCAAGACCTGACCCTATGATTGTATGATTGTATGATTGTAATTCATAGAGTGGAGGGTGAATATGTTTAAACCAAAATTTCACTACACAGACAAAATGGTACGCGATCTGACACATATCTCCGCTGCCAGGGAACTTATTTTAAACTCTCCTTTCATTCCAAAATGGGAGGTCTCTCTTAGGCGTGAAGCGATTATACGTAGCGCTCATTCCTCTACTGCAATCGAAGGGAACAGGCTTTCTCTTGAACAGGTAAGCGATTTGGCACATGGACGGGAAATCATGGCAACCCGGAAGGACAAACAGGAGGTCTTGAATTACCTCAAGGTCCTGGACGCCATTGATAAATTGACAGACGGCCAGAAGCTCACAGAAAAGAATCTTTTGCAAATCCATAAAATGGTCACGCGAGGGACCCTGGAAAATCCTTCTGATTGCGGTTCATATCGGGATCGCTATGTCATAGTCGGGAACAGACTGACTGGAGAGGTGATTTTCAGGCCGCCGGCCAACAAAGACGTCCCAAAGTTAATGGCGGCATTGATTGCATGGTTGAGTTCTCCCGATGCACAGGCACTTGACCCCGTCATAAGGGCAGGCGTAGCCCACTATGAATTTGTGCGTATCCACCCTTTTATAGACGGCAACGGAAGAACTGCCCGCGTTCTTGCGGCTTTGGTCCTTTACTTGAGCGGTTTTGACACTAAGCAGTTCTTCTGCCTGGATGACTATTATGATTCGGACCGGCCTGAATATTATAGAGTCCTTCAGGGAGTGGACCAGAAGACCCTCGATACAACCCATTGGCTTGAATACTTTGTTGAAGGAGTCAAGGTAAGCATAGCCGCCGTAAAGGAGAGCGTTGTCCGCCTCAGCAGCGAAAGGCTGCGAAAAACCAAGAAAGGCCAGATCGCTTTAACTGAAAAACAAATGAGGATTGTTGAGTTGATCAATCAGAACGGTCGTATAACGAATCGGGATGTTCGGGAAATTTTCAAAGTTTCTTCACAAGCGGCTCACAAGGAGCTTATCAAACTTGTTGAAGCAGGTGTTATCGAAGCAGGTGGTAGAGGAAGAAGCCTTTCCTACAGGATCAAACCCGATTGATGATTGAGTTGATGATTAGGTTGATGATTAAAACGGGAAATAGGGACAGCGACCAAAACATGTAAACGCCCTCCAGCGCCCTCCTGATTGCAGAAATGTTAAAATATAGGGATGTCAAACCGGGAATTGATAATTGAGGGTGCGAGACAGAACAACCTCAAGAACATAAACCTCAGGCTCCCTCATAACAAGGTCATTGCAGTGACTGGTGTATCAGGGTCTGGCAAATCCTCCCTGGCTTTCGATACTATTTTTGCTGAAGGCCAGTGGAGGTTTGTTGAGTCCCTCTCAACCTATGCAAGGCTTTTTCTCGAAAAGCTCGACAGGCCGGATGTGGACGCGATCCATAATATACGGCCTGCAATCGCGCTTGAACAGAAAAACCCGGTCAAGGGGGCGCGTTCCACTGTCGGGACGCTTACAGAGCTCTATGACTTGCTACGGGTACTTTATTCACGGGTCGCTGTACCGCACTGCCCAAAATGCGGAAAAGAGATAAGAAAATGGGACACTTCCCAGATAGTCTCTGAATTGATTGAGAGGCACGAAAACGAGAAGGCGATTATCCTCTTTGAGACATCCGAAAGCATTGACAGCTTAAGACAGAGGGGCTTCCAACGAATATGGCTAAATGGTGAAGCAACAGATATATCAGAAATCAGCACTCAGCATTCAGCGCTCAGCATTCAGCCTCCATTTGAAGTTGTTCTTGACAGGCTTGTTGTAAGGGACGAGCCAAGGCTGTCTGACTCAATTGAAATGGCATGGAGGGAAGGCAAAGAGAGGCTGAAGGTGATCATCTTTAAAAGCTCGGGAGCTCTCCATTTAAACTTTTCGTCCCAAAATATGTGCGAGGACTGTAATGTCGTGCTGCCCGAACCATCACCAATACTTTTTTCATTTAACCATCCCATATGCGCGTGTCCTGAATGCAAGGGGTTCGGCAACATACTTGTATATGACGAAGAATTCATCATACCTGACAGGCATCTGTCCCTGTCCAAAGGCGCAATCAGCCTGTGGGAAAAACCTGGATACCTGTGGTGGAAAGGCCAGATGCTGAAAGGGGCCAGAAAAAGCGGCATTGATGTAAACAGGCCTTACAATGAACTCTCAGAAGAGGAAAGGGGCCTGGTCTTCAAGGGCAACAGCAATTTTTATGGCATAGACGGCTTTTTTGAAGAGATGGAAGCCAAGAGATACAAACTCCATGTGCGGGTGATGCTGAGCAGGTACAGGAGCCCGGCCACATGTCCTTTGTGCAAAGGCAAGAGACTCTGCGAAGAGGCACTTGCATATAAGATAGACAATCTGGATATAGCTGAGGTATCCGAAATGCCGGTATCCAAAATGCTCCAGTGGTTCAGGACCGTTTACCTGTCTTCAATGCAAAGGGAAATCGTAAAGGAAGCCTTGAAGCAGATATTCCAGAAGCTGCAGTTCCTTGAGCGTGTCGGCCTGGATTATCTTACACTGAGCAGGCAGGCAAAGACCCTCTCAGGCGGAGAATATCAAAGGGTGAACCTGTCCAATCAGCTCGCCTCAGCCTTGACAGGCACGCTTTATGTGCTTGACGAGCCGACGATAGGACTGCATCCAAGGGACACGGAAAGGATCGCTGAGATCATGCGTGAGCTTGCATCCCTCGGCAATACTGTAGTTGTTGTTGAACACGACAGGGACATAATATCGCGGAGTGACTGGGTAGTTGAACTCGGTCCCGGAGGAGGCCACCTCGGCGGTGAAGTGATATTCTCCGGCCCTATGGATGATTTTTTAAAAGCAGAGACAATAACCTCAAAATACATCCGGGGCAACATGCAAAAAGAAGCAGGAAGCGGTCAGAAAAAAACGATTAAAAAGGGCCTGTCACTTGTCACTGCCAAACTGTCACTCATTCTTTATGGCGCATCAGGACATAACCTCAAAGATGTAAACCTGAGAATCCCGCTTGAGACATTAACAGTTGTATCAGGTGTATCAGGATCAGGCAAGAGCAGCCTTATTGTTGAAACACTATATCCTGTGATTGCAAGGCATTTCAGGGTTGAACCCGGACACCCGCTTGCCGTAAAAAACATTACCGGGCTTGAAAGGATAAGCGGCATCAGGCTCCTTGATCAGTCACCCATAGGCAAGACCCCCAGGTCAAACCCGTTGACCTACCTGAAGATATTCGAACATATAAGAAAAATCTTTGCACAGCAGCCTGAGTCAAAGGCCCATGGCTATACCCCCGGCTTTTTCTCGTTTAATGTGCCCGGCGGCAGATGCGAGACCTGCAAGGGCGAAGGATACGAAAAAATGGAGATGTATTTTTTTGAGGACATCTTCGTAAAGTGCGAAGACTGTAAAGGCAGGAGATACAGGGAGGACGCCTTAAGGGTGACTTATAACGGCAGGAACATCACCGATATACTTGATATGACAGTGGACGAGGCCTTCGAGTTCTTTTCAACGCCCGGCGTAACCGGCCGGCATAAAAAGACACCAGAGGCCGCTTTTATTGGATCAAAACTCGGATTAATGAAAGACATAGGGCTCGGCTACCTGAGACTCGGTCAGCCTGCGACGACGCTTTCAGGTGGAGAGGCCCAGAGGCTCAAGATATGCGCGGAGCTGTTAAGTTCCGGCATAAGAGACTGGAAATTGGGGTCCAGTGAAAAAAAGGGCCTGCTGTATATATTGGACGAACCTACAGTCGGACTCCACTACAATGACGTAATGATGCTCATGAAAATAATCAGGAGGCTTGTTGAAACAGGCAACACTGTTGTGATCATCGAGCACAACCTCGATGTGATAAGACAGGCCGACCATGTGATTGACCTCGGTCCGGAAGGCGGTGAAAAGGGAGGGAAGATCATATTTGAGGGCACTCCCTGGGAATTGGAACATTGCTCCGAATCGTATACAGGCCGGTATCTGAAAAATTCATAAGATGGTAGATAGTCGCTTGCAAAGGCTTTGAAGCAAATCAGTCCTGCCTGCCCTGGCGCTCTGGAAGATGGGTTGCAATTATCTACCCCTTAAAAATCTGATCAAAGAAGTCCGCATCTGCATGAAAACTTATCTCAACGCATAACAGATTTTCGGGGATTCTCATTTCTCGCAGCTTTACCATGTCTTTTTCCGTTGTGATCAATAAATCACAAGTGAGGGCCCTGGCCTGGGCCTCAAGATATGACATGTCTTCATCAGAATATTTATAGTGATCGCGATATGATTTAAAGCCGCGTATATCGCAGTCAAGGGACAGCACTGTCTGCCTGAAAGATTCAGGATTTGCCAGGCCGCAGAACGCATAAACTCTCTTGCCTTTCAGCGAGGACGTTTCCGGCCGGTTACCTTTAATATCCCGGATGCCAGTCAACCTGTGTTCCGAAAAAAATACAGGAGCAGCAGGGTTATACCCCTTGAGTTCTGTAACAAGCCCGGGAGTTACGGTGCTGTTGGCTTCCAGGCTATTTGTTATCACAAATATATCGGCCCTTTTAAGTCCAGTCAGAGGTTCCCGGAGAGACCCCATCGGCAGCATCTTCCTGTTGCCATACGGGTTTTGTCCGTTGATCAGGACAATGTTAACGTCCCTGTGAAGCTTCCAGTGCTGAAAGCCGTCATCGAGGATGAAAAGCAATGGATGAAGGTTGCCAGAAGTAGGTGCTTTAGCAAAGGATGAAGGTTGAAGGCCCCGAAGTGCGAACATGCCGCCTTCATACCTGTCAGCGCATTTTACAATAGGAATGTCTTTCAATCTTTCAGCCATCAATACAGGCTCATCTCCGTAAAGCAGTGATGAGTCTTTACCTTTACCCGTCTCTGTTTTCTGCTGACTGCTTCTTACAAAGCATGGCCCTTTGGCCTTTCCTCTATAGCCTCGTGTAAGGATGACCGGATTGAGACCTCTTTTTCTTGCCTCTTCTGCAACCGCAATTGCAGCAGGTGTCTTGCCTGTACCTCCGACTGTTATATTGCCTATGCTGATGACCTTGAAGGGCAGCCTCCTCTGATTTTTCAAAGAGTACTGCTTTTTTATTGAATAACCGATGTAATAGATGAACTCGGAAAACATCATGCGTGGTGTTCCACCGTGCTGCATTTCAAGTTCATGAAGTAGAGAGGAACAGCGGAAGCAATAAGCAGGGCCCCCTGCCCCATGATAAGGGCATTCACTCCGAACAGGGTAACGAGATAAAACGATGTCACAATCGTCCCTATAATGCTTCCGAATGTAGAGATTGCATAAAGCGTCCCGATAGTTTTGCCGGAGGTATGAAGGCTGCAGATCAGCAGCTTTGCCGTATAAGGGCTGACAATCCCGAGGAAAACAGACGGTACCAGGAACAATGCCAGGGATGCCAGCATAGGACCCGACCTCACTCCAGGGTCCTTCAAGAATATCCAGTCCAGTATCGGCGTGCTATATAAGGGAAATAAAAGCAACAGTATACCTGCGGCTATAATCATGAGACTGAGTTTCTTCGACGAAGGGTTGATATCGGAGATAGACCCTCCCAGATAATATCCCGCTGAGAGACCCGTGAGAAAAACACTTATCAGGCTTCCCCAGACAAATACAGAGCTTCCGAAATTCGGCGCAAGCACCCTGCTCCCGAGGATTTCAAAAGACATGACTATCGCTCCGCAAATAAAAACAATAAATCTTATTACCATCCTCCGTCCCTCACCTCGCCCCTGATTTCTGAAATTTATAGAGGTTCACCGGCGAAAAGTCATCAGTGAGTATCTTCGCGCCGTCCCATTCATATGCCGCTGAGTGTTCAAACCTCGATGCGATCCCGGGCAGATCAAAATCAAACTTCTTAAGCGCCTGTATCTTTACGGCCCTTGCCTCTATGTCATGTTTCTCTCTTACCTTGTTATCAAGCGTTGCCACGAAAATAAAGTTGGCAGATTTTTTCCCCTTGAAAATATAAACATTAGGAAAGGCCTTTTTATAGGTCATGACCATAGAGTCGAAGAATTTATTCCTGAACGGAGATGTAATATTCGCGACGACAACACCGTTGTCCTTCAGCCTGCTCTTCACCTCCCTGAAAAATTCAAGTGTCGTAAGGTGCGCAGGGATATAATCGTTTTGGTAGGCATCGAGGATTATCCAGTCATATTTTTTCCTGGTCCTTTTAACAAAAATCCTTCCGTCGTCAAGATGTACCTTCATTTTTTCATTATCTTTAAAATAAAAGTACTTCCTCGCAACATCCAGCATATCCACGTCTATTTCTGCAACATCAATATTGGCGTCGGGGTAGTGCCTGTTAAAATATTTCGGCATGGCACCCACGCCAAGCCCGATAAAAAGCACGTCTTTTGGTTCCCTGTCGAGAACGGCCAGGGAAACAAAGCCCATTTGGGTAAATTCGAAAAGCAGCTTTTCCGGGGCATTAATATAAATCCCTCCCTGGACGTAATCCCTTTTCTGGTTCCTTACGTACCGTTCTTTTTTTGCCGTGTCTTCTATTACGGCAATATACTGGTAAAGGGAATTTTTCTCAAAAAGCAGCTTCTCCCCCGGCTCAAGGGCTTGGACCTTCAGCGGAAACAATATGCAACAAGCAATAATAAATAAAATTTTGCGGGCCATAGTGAGTTTTTAGTTTACTATAAATCGAACTAAACGTTATATATATGTTCCATAGCCTGATCAGCAATCAAACAACCCGGCAGGAAAGGCCGGTATGTCGAAAGGTCTTTAAGGGCGATTCCTTTTTAATCTTCAGACCACCCTCTAAGAGATATTGGCAAAACACCTTTGCAGGGAATGCGCTGGCAATGGACATATAATAGTATTTATCGCCATTTTAAAGGCCTTTTGGCAGACCGGCCTTTCCTGAGTCCACGTATCAATATAGGCCTCAGTTAAAACGCGCCCATCGCCTGTTTTGCCGCCCTTCGGCCTTCATCCACTGCTGCTACCCAGTGCTGGTGACCGTTAAGCTCGGCATGGGCGAATGCAATGCGTCCAAAGGGCTTCCGGATAATGTCTCTTGGTGCCTGCTGCCCGTCTTTGCCGAAGTAAAAGCCGGGCTGCGGGTTTACATAGGCATAGGTCCACCTGTTCAGTACAATGCCGGCCATGTCCTTTCCAGCTTCGAACCCGGCCTCCGAGAAAAGCTGCTTCATCTGTCCAACTATCAAAGACTCATACTCCGCATAGCTTGTACCCAGCAACTTTTTCCTTCCGCTCTCCCCCTGCTCCTCAATACCAAGCCCCGGCTGGTGAAAGGAAATGTAGAAGGTCAGTACAGCAGGCTTGTCAGGATGCAGGGAAGGGCGAAAATCCCCAACATGCATCGGCTTTCTGATATTGCAGCTGAAGCCGAACCCGTTAAACCACTTACAGGCAGTAAAGCCAAGCTTGTAGAGGAACTGCCAGTTAGTCAGGGCCACATTTGCTACAAGCATTGGTGATACATGAAACTGCGAATAAGCCTCTGCGTGACCGGCAGGCAGGTCTGACACCACTTTCCTGGAAAGGCGACTACCAGAGGCCATCACTAAACTGCGGGCCTTGAGGCGATAGGACCGTCCGTCTCGCAGATATATAACAGACAGGCCTTTGCCCGGAGCTGTGCCACCTTCGTGCTCTGCCCGGACCACTGAGGACCCAAGCCTGACACTGACCCTGTTTCCCTTGCGATCAAGCGCAGAAAAGCGCACCCGCCTGTTATGTATGTCTGCGAAACTTTTCCCCCCTTCGATAGCATCAGGGACCATTGCCTTGATGAAGTAGCGGCTGAACGCGTCATTGCCACCTGGAAAGGAATGCCAGTGGCTGTTTTTAAGGGAGCGAAGGCCCTGAAACTCAGGGAATCCGGGCATGTATACCTGCCTGGCTGTAAAGGCGCTGATAACATCGCACCCAAGTCCGACCACGCTCGCAAGTACCGGATCGGCAAAGCGTGTAATTTCAGGATCAAGTTTCAGTACTTTTTCAAGGTACTGTTTATACGTCATGGAATCAAGCCAGCGGCCATAATCGTCACCATCATAATACCGTTCGGTGATGTTTCGCCATTTAAGGAAATCCTTGCGGACTTTTTCCGAATATGGCGTAGCTTCAAGCTTGTTCTCCCAGAAACCTGCTGTCCATTTTCCGGGTACCTTCTGCCCCTGTCCGTTAAAATAATAGCCGATGCTCCTGGAGTCGAACCAAAGCCTGTAACCAAAATTGGTAGGATCAAAATCAAGGGGTTTTAGTCCGGGCGCCGGCTCGCCATACTCAAACTCAGTTGGTATGCCCAGCTCAGAGTAGATTTCATATCCAGGGATGCCGGGGCTGTCTATGACGCCAAAGGA
>Ga0209211_10000354_pt1 | contig 98227 bp, 132 predicted proteins | sample RifGroA2_FD_183992 | JGI IMG/M metagenome (GOLD analysis project Ga0209211, IMG submission 183992) | Groundwater microbial communities from Rifle, Colorado, USA - Groundwater A2 (SPAdes) (version 2) | ecosystem: Environmental > Aquatic > Deep subsurface > Groundwater | place: Rifle, Colorado... | reverse complement strand
GTTTGTTCTGCAAAATTTAATTCAATAACATTATTTTCATCATAGGATTCTACGATTGTGTAATTATCTTGTTTGAGTACTTTATCTTTTCCATAGAGAATAAAGGTATTTCCTAAGTTGTATGTTCCGCACTCTTCTTCTTGAGTTTTACACACAGTAAATGGTTTTTTGTTTTCATTGGTCAAGCTAAGATTGAGAAAATCTAAATTGTAGGTGTAGGTACTATTATTGTTTAAGGTGATGTTGTAGAAGCCTTGATCGGTGAGTTGAGTTCCTATGAGTTCATCTGTGGGATTGCTGAAAGATTCATTGTAGATGCCTGTGTAGGATTGTTGTCCTAGTTGCATTTCTGTGCTTTGGTCTTGATTGTAAATGTACACAGAATCATCATCTTGTGCTAGGAAGTGGTAATTCATTTCTTCCAAGAGCTCTCCATGGGAAATGCTATCACCTTGCGCAAGCTCCATGTAGACTCGATCTTGTGAGGAGCCATTTTTTTGAAATTGAATGACACGCACTTCAGATTCATCTGAGCCTGCAGTAAGGGAGAAGAGTTGATCATCAAAGGAGGAGAGAAAATACATAGTTGTCCCTGCTGCAATGCCTGAAATCGTTGCTTCGTAGAGTCCGCCATTTCCAAAGACTGCATTGCTGAAATCTGCACCTGTAAAATCACCGTATTCTGTATGAATTTCTGTGTCTGCAGGAATGTTGTCAAATTTTGTTATTGGGGCATCTTCAGAAACGGTGAAGCTTGGAGGGACTGCTTCTTGATCTGCTGTTGCGTCGCTTCCTGCATCACAAGTATACCCGCTAGGGCAAGTATCTGTGGTGGCTGTTGGAATTGTTCCTTTTTCTCCTTCTACTGCACCTCCTCCTTCATCAATCTCATCAATAGCATCATCAGCGCTTTGTGAAAGAGAAATTAATAGAATTATAGTCAGAATTAGTATAATAAAAGTAAGCACACTTCTCTTTTTCATATCAAAGCTTAAAGAAAACTACTTTATAATATTTTAGTTTTGTTTGTAAGGCAAAAGGGTTAAAGACATTGCCCCATTATAGACAACTCGCATTTCTTGGCCATCTTTTATGTAAGGTTTTCCTAAAAGGTTAGAATCTATCCAAGCTGAACAGGTTTTTACAGAAATAGGAATTTTTTCAGCGTCAACAGGACCACCAACTTTCACATCTATTTTTTGCCCATCAAGATACATATGTGTCTCACTATCATTCACACCTAATAGGTTTGCTTTGCTTCTTCCACAAACATTAAATGTAGCAAACTTTAAAGGTAAATCATTTACTTTTGCAGCAACAAATTTATCCATGAGCTGTAAATACACAAGATTTAGATTTCTATCAATAGTATCAGCATTTTCTGTTGTGTTACAATTAGAGTTAAAAAGAACTAAGACAGCACCATCATAATCAAGAACTTGTGGCTTCCATGTATCATAAGAAACACTCTTAGCCCTTTCATGCACAAGACGAAAACTTTCTGCTTGGGAAAGATCTAAATATCCAGTATTCTGCGCCTGAACATCCTCTGCTAAGCTAAGTCCTAGAACTACAGCTCCAATACTTTTCCCCAATGTTTTTCGTATCATTTTTATACTATTTACTAAGTACAAACTCCCTTATAAGCCTTTCTTTTTAGGCTTTGCTCAAAGCTTCTAAGAAAAAACTCCGGTATTGTAGCGTTCGTTTTTTGTCGAGCCCTGCGGCGACTGAGCACTGGAGCGAAGCGACGACTATTATTGATAAAAGAGAAAACCATTAAGAAAAAATATTGTTTGATCGCTATTGTAAATGTACATTGCTGGCTTACATCTTGTGCTAGGAAGTGGTAGTTCATTTCTTCCAAGAGCTCTCCATGTGAAATGCTTGTATTTTACAACTATGAAGAACTCGAAAAGACTATTAAGGAACTGAAAAATATAGTTGATCATTTAACTAAGGAGATCTAAGTCCTATGACCGAAAGTTATCTAAAAGAAAGACTTTTTGAGGAATTTGGAAAAAATTTAGATTTAGTAAGTGTTTGTCCCTCAAATGGAGGAATGAGTAATTCTGTTTGGATACTTCATGGGAGAAAAAGGAGTTATGTCGTCCGTATTGGCAAAGAAGGAGAAGACTGGAGAATTCAGAAAGAAGCAGCTTTACTGAGTAATTTTAAAGGAAAAATTACAGTTCCAGAAGTAGTAGATTGCAGAGAGAGTTCAAAAAATTTTTCAGAAGGCTACCTCCTAATGGAACATTGTACAGGGAGAATGGCTTCAAGTTCACCAAGTGAATTAGATTTAACCTTTTTTGAGGAAGTAGCCCATGCTTTGGGAAAAATGCATGAGCAAAAGTACAAAATATATGGCTTTCTTAATGAGACAGGGAATGTAGAAGCAGATCCTACTATAACTCATTCTTTTCCAGGTCCATTTTCTAGTGCATTTGAGCAGATGTTTTTACAAACACAAGGATGGTTTGAACACTTGAGTTCAAAAGGAAGCAGATATACTCCTTATCTTAGAATTTTGCTTGAAAGAATGGAAGTGTATGAACCTAGATTTGGAAAAAATGCTCATTTTATTCATGATGACTTTTCCTTAAAAAATATACTTGAAGAAGACTCAAGACTTTCAGCAGTTATTGATTTTGAATTAGCTAAAGCAGGAGATCCTTGTTCTGATCTTCATTATTTTATGTTTACTGGATTAGATAAAGGTTGTTCTTCAGAAGGCATTGAAAGGTTTTTAGAAAGCTATAGGACTGAATATGGCCTTCCGGAAGGATTTCAAGAGAAGAGAAATTTTATGAGATATTATTATGGTTTTCGTATGGTTATTACACTAAAGAAAAGATTAGAACTTATTCCAGAAGAAAAGCATGAAGACACAAGAGAGAGGTTAAGACAAAGATTAGTCTCTTACTTAGAAAGGACTGATCATTATCTTATAAATGATGGAATTTAAGCCTACAAAAGTCTTAAATAGCTCGGTGTCTATAATATATAGAATGCAGCTTCTCCTTGTTCGCCATGGCCAGAAAGAGAATGAGTTTAGTCAGTCTGGAAGCTATAATGGTGGACTTACTCCCACAGGAAAAGAACAAGCAAGAAGATTAGGTCTATCGCTAAAAAATAAAGGTATAAACAAAGTATATTGTAGTGAGTTACAACGAGCAAAAGAAACCCTAAAAGTAGTTCTCCCCAATTTAGGAGCTGTTTCTGTAGTTTATACAAAAGGGATTAATGAGATTAGCAGAGGAGTTTATTCTACAAGAAAAGAATATACGCTTGCTTTAAAAGAATCTGGCTTAAAAGAACATAAATTTAGACCTCCTGAAGGAGAAAGCTATTTTGATGTTGAAGAACGAGCAGCACAGTTTTGGAGTTTTTTACAGAAAAATCATCAATCAGATACTGTTCTTGTTGTAGGGCATGGCATATTCCTACGTTTTCTTATGCTCCAAATTCAAGGTTTACATATGAGAGAAATGGCTTACTTAAACCTAGATAATGCTTCCCTTTCTTCTTTCTTTATTGAAGATGGAAAAATTGTTTCTTTTAGGATTAACGATTGCACTCATCTTCTCCAATACGCAGAAGCAAAACAAGAAGTTAAAGCAGAAACTAAAGTTGAAATAGTTTCTTAAGATTCTTTTGACAGACAGAATTATTCTTTTCAATTGCTTTCTTTGCAACTTTAATGCAATTTCTAGATAGATGAGCATACTCCTTTTGGTTTAGAGATAATATTTTATCTATTTTTTTGGCTATTTCTTCATGATCCTCACAATTGTTTACTTTTAATAGAGGAATAGTATTCCAAGGAATGGTTCTTGAAGTTAAGACTGGTACACCAACATTCATTGCTTCAAATGTGGAGTAACTAAAGCCTTCTGAAAAGGAAAGCTGGAGAAGTAGTTTTACTTTTTTAAGTTCATTATAGAAATCTTTTCTTGGAATGTATCCTCTGCTTTTTAGATTTTTAATTCTAAATCTTTTCATAAGATCAAAATACTCTTCTCTTGCTCCGTTTATCCAAAATTCTTCTATGTTTCTTGAGAGGGAAACTCCTGCTAGAGTATTCAAAATATTTTTATGAATAGCTTTATCATTTAGTATTGCAACTATATTCTTATGAGGGATTTTTGCTCTAGGTCTTACTTTTAAATCTGAGAACGATAGTGCTGGCAAGTACACAATATCTTTTCTTTTTAGACTATTTGCAAGAGCTTCTGATCCTACAAATAAATAATCTATTTTCTTTTTATCTAACCATTCCAAATATATTGATAAATTTTTTAGTTCTCCATTAGATATTTCTGCTTGACCAAGTGGTGAGCAATAAAGAACCCCTACTTTTCCAGGTATTTTATCTAGAATATTGTTATTTCGAATAATCCAATTTCTTCCTCCTATTATTGTTAAATTAGGTTTTAATTTTTGGATTTTATGAATGGTTTGCTTTGCACCTTTTTCTTTGACTTTAATAAACTGAGAAGATTTCATAAGATAACTTAATTCTTCCAAATGCTTTCTAAAGCCTGTATCATTATCTGGTCCTACTGTTAGTAACATCTTCATTTAATAATAATCCTAGAATTTAAAAATCATTGTAATTTAGGTTATAGTGCCACAATGCTCTATTCCATTAGCTGAAGAGGTTTTAGAAAAAAGATATACTGAAGTTGCAAGAGCAGCATTGGAAGGAGGAACTGAGTTGGCGAATAATCAGATTTAAAAATCTCCACTCTATTCTAAAGATATGCTAAAAATCTTATTTACAAGACATGGACAAACAATACGAAATGTAGAAGATATAATCCAGGGAAATGAACATGGAGATTTACATGAAAAAGGGTTTGAGCAAATAAAAAAACTTGCGGATAGATTACAAAAAGAAAAAATAGACTTTATTCTTTCTAGTGATTCTTCTAGGTGCAAAATAACTGCAGAAGAAGTTGCAAAAATTAAGCACAGACCTATTGAATATACCCCTTTATTAAGAGAAAAAGATAATGGTGACTGGGTTGGTAAAAATACTAAAAAGGTTAACTGGGATGAGTTGGAAGGAAACTTTGAAAATAGAAAAGCACCTCATGGTGAAAGTCTTATAGAAGTTCGAGAAAGGGGAAGGTTATTTATGAAAAAGGTAATAGAAAAATATCAAGAGATTCCTACAACTATTTTAGTTGTTTCTCATGGCGCCTTTCTTAAAGTTTTAATAGGTGATTTAATCAAAACAAGCTTAAAAGATTCTATCCACAAATTGTTTATTGATCATTGTTCTTTAACCTTAGTGGAGTTTGGAGAAAAATACCCGGAAGGATTTCAAATTAAATATTTGAATGAGACTGAATTCTTAGGAGACTCTAGAAATTGGATTGAATTCTAAGAAATTCTTGGAAATAAAAAACTTTTTTTTACGTATTGCTCAAAGTTTCTAAAAAACCCCCGTATTGTTTAGTTCGTTTTTTGTCGAGCCCTGTGGCGACTGAGCACTGGAGCGAAGCGACGACTGTACATAGGATTAAAAATAATAGAAATTGTAAAAAAATTAAAATTCTCTTGCATTTTCTTGTGCAGGAGCAACAGCGCGAGCTGGACTTCTATCTACAGAAGCAAAGTTTGGCGTTGCTACTAACCAATCTTCTCCAAAACCAGCAATATCACCATCAATAGCATCACAAGTTTTTTTCAATTTATTTACTACTCTCTTGAGTTCAATAATATCCTTATCTTTTATAGGCTTAATATTGACTAATGCAATAGTATATCCATCACGTAATGCATCCAGAACTAATTTCACATCTTGGAATTCTCTGATCATGAAAGGTTTTACTAATACCTTGGATTTTTTTGCTGGTTGTTGTTCACTATCTATTTCTAAATAGTCTTCGCCAAATTCATCTGGAATATCTTCTTCTTGTGTTGTTCCTAAAATTTTATCTTTGATTCGTAAAAAGGTTTCTTTCATTTTTATGGAATCCTCCCGTTAATAAGCATTCATAATCGAAGAGATTTAAATATATTTCTGTAGTAGGGTAGCTGTTGTTGTAGAATATAGAATCTATCTGGTTTCTAGCTGGCTTAGGATATTCCAAAGCTGAGGTCTAATGTAAGAAGGAATATTTGGGTCGTCAGAGAGGTCATCAAGCTCTTGTAAGGCCTTATTTGCTCGAAGGCTTTCTTCTATGCTTTCTTCGCTTAAAGCAGCAATTGCACTCTCAATCTTAAGCTTTACATTCTTTGGGATTGTATCATCTTCAATGATTGCCCGTAGTTCTTCAATGAGTTCTTCCATCTTTATCCATGTGCTTTTCTAATTCAGCCATTACTTCTGCTTGTAGTATCTTTGCCTTTTCTTCTATTGCTTTTTCTTGTTTCTCAAAGCTTTTGATGCGAAGATCTAAGACTTCTTTCCTTTCTTTTAGATCTTTTGCTAGTTTTCCTTTTTCGGAGTGGAACATTACTGTTCCTACGATTTTGTATACTGCTCCTTGTGCAGTTTCTATTTCTTTTAAAGCATTCTCAATCTCTAACATTTGTGATTGAATGTTTCGTTTTTGTGTAGAAAAAGAGTGAAGATTTTGCTCGAAAAGTTGTAATTGGGCAATTTTGTCCTGCGTATCCTTTGCAATATCCATCTTAAATTGCCTTCAGAATTGTAGGGACAGAACGTTGTTTATAGAGAATCTTACTACCACAATATGGACAACGAATTTTCTTTTTGACATATTCGCTTTTGACTGCTTTTTCACAGTTAAAACATTTGTACTCAACCATTTTTATTCTCCTATTTTGTATGCTTTTCCAGTAAATTTAGAATCGCATTTTTTGCATTGAAAGATACCTGCTGCAAGCCTTTTCACAACAGTTCTTGAACAGTATGGGCATTTTTGTGGTGCTTTTTGTGCTTTTTCTACGTTCATAAATTTTGTTTTTGTTCGTTTTCCGTATCGCGCACCAAAACGTGCCACAGAACCAAGTTTCTTTGTTTTCATTTTTGCCTCAGATCTCTTTTTAGATTTTCAGCTCTTTAAATAGTTTTTGGCTTGTTTGGGCATATTTTACTGGAAGAGAAGGGAATATGCAGAAAAAAATGAGGCTGCTCGGATTTGAACCGAGGCGACCAGGTCCCAAACCTGGAGTACTACCAAGCTATACTACAGCCCCATTAGTGAGAAATTTGGATTATTTAAATATCTATCGGCTTATTTTAGCCAACCCATTTTCTGGTAAAAAATAGGTTTATCTTTTGTTAAAATCCTGAATCTTCTTCTTTTTTTGTTAAACTAAATATTTATAAATATCCTCTCAAAAAGATTTCTTATGAAGCTTCATTTTATTGGAACAGCACATACTGATATGTATGGAAAAGAACGTTTACGGAGAGCCTTAGATATTGAAAGACCTGATGCACTTGCTATAGAGTCAAGCCAAGAGCTTTCTGATTATATAAAAAGTTCTGAATATAAACATTCTCAATTTAAATTTCTTAAAAAGTTGAAAAGATATGGTGCAAGTAGGGATTATTTTCAGATTATGCAGAGAAAATTTTTTGAATTAGATAATTATGAAATTTTTATTCCAGAGCAGTATAGTAAAAACCATACCATTCCTCTTTTTCTTGTTGATGATCCAAGACATGTTGCGTTTGTTAAAGAAAGTTTTGTTGAAGAATTGGATAGAATTACACGAAAAGATGTTCAAGAACAAAATAGCTTATGTTCTTTTCTTTATTTCCAAAATAGTTATGAGCAAATGCAACGTGCAATGGCTTCAGGGCCAGGTGATGAAACAGATTTGGTTTGTGTTAATTTAAAATTCCTTAACCTTTCTGAGAGAGAGACTATTGCTGCAGGAAATATTCGTACTCTTCTTTGTTCTGGTTCTTATGAAAATGTTGTTGTTGTCTATGGATCTGGGCATACTTTGCGAGATACATATGGGTTTACTTTATTTTCAAAATTAAAAGACTTAGAACCCACACGAAAACTTCTTTGCGACTATTGAAATTCTTTTGTAATATACCTAAGAACAATTCCTAATTCAAGATATTTCTTCTGTACTTTTTTTGGAAGAGATGCAAAGTCTTTCACTAGCTTTCGGCAATTTTTTTCTTCACAATGGCATGGCATGGTCCAGCCTGTATCTACACTTGTTGAGTAATCCCATGTAATTTCCTCATTGGGAGCAATATCTTTGATTGCAATGAGAAATACATCTTCTTTTATTCCTGCATTTGGATTGCAAGAGTGATTGACGAGAACTCCCGGTTCTTCAAAATCAATGTAGAGCTCTTCGTCTATTTGTAAAGCATTTGCTGCTTCTTTATAAGATCTCTTATCCACATCTGCTTGTGTGATTTTTTTGCCAGTAATTTCGAGAATACTGGTTCCTTCTGCAATATTTTTTGTTGCAAATAAGCCGCGACCATGGCGACAAGATTTGGTAGTAAACATTTTTTATAAAAGAAAAAATTATTTTTTTGTTGCAGGTTTTGCTGGAGCTGCTTTTCCTGCTGCTGGTGTTGTTGCTTTTGCACCAGGAGCTGCTGCTGCGGCCTTGTCTCCAGCTGCAGGTGCCGCTGTTGCAGTTTTCTTTGCTGCTGCTGCTGCGTCTTTCTCTTTTTTTGCAGCTTCCATTTTTGCAAGCTCTCCAGAGAATTTCTTTTGCATTTCTGCAAGCTGTTCTGCAAGCTGTGATCGCTTTTCTTTTGTTACCTCAGTTTTTTCAGATTGAATAAGTTTATCATAAACACCTTTATCAATGTCTACATTAATATCACGTGCAATTTTTCCTTCAATAAGAACACCCATTGCGTTACAAGAACCAATAATTGTTTTTACTGCTGCTTTTAGTGAGCCTGCAGAAAGAGAGTCTTGTTTCATCTTTGCAATTTTAATACATTCTTCCATAGAAAGATTTCCTACTTTTAATTTATTTGGAATGCCAGAACCAGATTTAATATTTAATTCTTTTAGGATTAGGCCAGAAGCAGGAGGAGTTCCTACAGTAATTTCAAAAGCTTTTGTTTCTGAATCGACAATAACTTTAATAGGCACTTTCATTCCTGCAAAAGCAGCAGTTTTTTTGTTGATTTCAATAACAACTTGGCCAATGTTTACTTTTAATGGACCAAGTGCTGGACCCAATGGTGGTGCTGCGGATGCTTTGCCACCATCAACGAGTGCTTCAACAATTTCTTTTGCCATGGCGTGTGAGAAAAACTAGGGCTTTATAAGGTTTTTGGCTTTGTTATTTTTTTTACTTAGAAGAAAGTGAGGCAATTTGTTCTTTTTGAAATGTACGAGCTCTTCTTACACTTTTATCAGAAGAAGCTTCAAAGAGGCATGATAGACGTGTGTTGTGAAGTAACAGAAAGTGATATAAAGGTTGTTACCGTATACTGGATATAAGAAAAAAATGGAAATTCGATATGATAAAGAAGCAGATGCAATGTACATTAAATTGGATACTGGTAAGTTTGCTAAAAATAAAATTATTGATGATTTAACTATATTAGATTTAGATTCAAATAGGAATCTTTTAGGAATAGAACTTCTTGATGTAAGCAAGGGTTTTTCTAAGAAATCTTTGCAAGAAATACGTGTGAAAAATATGGTGCTTGTGAAGTAATTTTATCTTATTTTATATATTTATATGTAGTTCTTGAAACTAATTTTCCACTCGCAGTGTATGTCCCAGTAACAATTTCCCTAGTGGAATAGCTCACAACTATATCTGTTTCTCTTGCGCCAGTTAATCTAGCGATCTCTAGAATTCCTTCAATACCTACTATGGAACTTAATTCTCTTAAAGTTTGTTTTTCTGCCATTATTGTGAAGAAGTGAGTTCTTCCTCCGTTGCATTTTCTCTTCTAATAACTTTCACTGAATCTAATTTCAATGTTAAAGGAATAGGAATTGCTGTTTCTAATAGTTCCAGAACAACTTCTTCTTTTTGTGTATCTATACGAACGACTTTTGCCTTTTCTCTCTTGAAAGGTCCAGTAATAATTTCTACAATGTCATTCTTTTGAATATTCACTTGAATTTTTACTTGTTCAAGCATTCCTTCAATTTCTTTGTATTCTACAGGTTTTGGAAGAAGGCCTTTTGCATAAGGAATACCAATGTAACTTTCTTCTGCTGCCTGTCGGTCTTTTGCTTCAATGAAAATGTAGCCTCTCATACCATGGGCACGAATGATTGCAAAAACTTCTAATTTCTTTTTTTGTACATTAGAACCTATGAAGTCTACTACTTGATCTTCTCTGTTTGCAGTTGTTCGTAAAACAAAAATTTGTGTTTCCATATTAAATTCCTAAAAGGGTTCCTCCAATGGTAATAATAAAACCTAATGCTCCAATAATAAGGATACCAATACCAGTAACTTTTACGAGTGTTTTGTATTCTATTTTTGAAGGTTTTTTGGTTATTTGTAAAACCCTTTTACATTCTTTTACGAAACTTTTGAACTTCACCCAGTATTCACTAAGTTTCTGATTCATTTATTAAAAAATGATAATGCTCCTATTTAAAGGTTTGGGTTTTTATTCCCCACCAATATGGCCTTTCCCTTGAGAAATAGGGAGGTTGATATAGAACTTATCTGTGTTTCCATTATGGTCACTCACATACAAAGTACGTGCTTTTCCTTTTGTTGTTACAAGGAGATCTTCTAAATCTAATTCTGGCACATATTCTTGATATACTTTTGCCAAGAGGCTTTCTCCTTCTTTATCTTTAATTTCTACTGTTTGTATACCTGATTGATTATCTCTAATGCTTTTATTTCTTCCTAAGAAATTTTTACTTACTTCTGGTGCTTGTTTGTCTTCTTCAATTTTACTTATGTCTGCAATTCCATCTTTGTATGCAAAAACAGCAAGCGAAGCCTGTCCTTTATTTTGTACAGTATCATATGCTTCTACTCGTATTTCATGTTGCCCATACGAAAGATTTACTAATGGTGCTAGACTGTGTATGTTTGGTCCTTGTTTCTCTAAAGGAATATTTGTTCGTACTATCCCATCAACAAGTACTTCTACTTTTTCAATGTTTGAATAATAATTTGTTGCTCTAACATAGGTTACTAAAGTATCAATCGTTCCTTCTTCTTTTGCTGTTCGTGTTCTCTCTGTGCATGTACTATTGCTATCAGAAATATTTATTTCTAGTTTCCCTTCTTTTGCTTTTATTTCTACACAAGGCTCGGTGTTATCGGTAAAATAGGATCTCAAAGCGTATGCAGATCCTGTTATTGCTAGAAAAGCTCCAATGAAATAGTGTTTTTTATTCATATTCTAACTCTTTTTAAATGATTTTTAAATATGTGGCTGTGTGACAGGAGTTATATATAAACTTTTTGGTGATACAATGCTTGTTTCAATTTGAAACTGATATTTTTAGAAAAATTCAATACCTAATTCTTGTTCCATTTCTTTTCTTTTTGGGCCAGTTTTTGTTTTTTTCCCAAAAATTTGTGGACTTTTTACTCCAGTTACAATAAGCAAAACTTTCATAGATGAGCCTAAGTCTTCAGAAATTTGTGCACCCCAAATAATTCGTGCTTCTTCATCGAGCTTTTTTGAAATTGTATCTACTACCATTCGAGCTTCTTCCAGAGTCATATCAGAACCACCACAGACATTTATCAATGCGCCAGATGCTCCAGAAATATCTACATCAAGAAGGGGATTGTTAATTGCTTTGTCTACTGCTTCCATTGCTCTGTTGCTTGCATCGGATTCTCCAATGCCGATCATAGAAACTCCTCCACGGCCCATTACTGCTTTGATATCTGCAAAGTCTAAATTTACTAGGCCTGTTTTTGTGACGAGTTCTGCAATGCCTTTCACTGCATTTGTCAGAATCTCATCAGCGACTTTAAATGCAGTATGCAAGGGTAAATCAGGAGCAAGTTCAAGGAGTTTATCATTTGGAATGACAATGAGTGTGTCTGCATATTTTTCTAAACGTTCAAGACCATACATAGCATTTTCAAATCTTCGAGCGCCTTCCATTTCAAAAGGGACTGTCACAATGGCAACTGTTAATGCACCAGATTTTTTTGCAATCTCTGCAACAACTGGAGCAGAACCGGTACCAGTACCTCCACCGAGGCCACAGGTGATAAAAACCATGTCAGAGCCTGCAATTTTAGATTTAATTTCTGTTTCTGATTCTTTTGCAGCTTCTTCTCCTACTTGAGGAATAGATCCTGCACCAAGTCCTTGGGTGAGTTCTTTTCCAATGAGAATTTTCACATCTGCATTTGTGTAGAGCAAATCCTGTGCATCTGTGTTAATAGCAATAGTTTCTGTACCAATAATACCAATGTCTGCCATTCTATTAATGGAATTGTTTCCTCCACCACCACAGCCAATGACTTTGAGTTTGGAGCGTTGTCTTTGCAGGATTGCTTCCAGCTCTTCATCTATTGCGTTGACTTTCTTTCTTTTTTCAAGAGGGTCATTGCTTCGGTCTGTTGCTTGTTTGAAGATGCTGTCCACTGTTTGAATGGAGAAAATAAGGTTTATAAGAATGATTGTAGTTTAGTTACTATTATTTTTTGGATTGCTCAATGAGGAGAGCTTTTATTTCAGGAATTCTTCGTTTGAGTTCTGTTTCTAGCATTGGCTGCATTTCTTTAGGAATGGGAGCAGTTAAGGTTATTGTCCCTTCTTTTTCTTCTACTTGTGCATTGTGCAAATGAAAGTTGAGCTCTAAGAACCCAGCTACTTTTTCTTTTAGGCTCTCAATTTTTTTTACAATCATTATTTCATATTGTAAAGTTCTTCCTGCGAGAGGATGGTTGAAATCTACAAGAACTCTACCTCCAGAAATAGATTTTATGACTCCTGTATATTGATCAATCTCTACTCGTAAACCAGGCATTGGATTTATTTTTTGTTCTTTGAATTTGTTTGCTGGAACAATTTGTAATAATTTTGGATCTTTTTTTCCAAAACCTTTTTCTGGTTCAATGATTACTTCAAGTTTTTCCCCAATTTCTTTCTCAATAAGGAAATCATCTAGACCAGGAACGAGATCTTTTTCTCCTAAACAAACTATTGTTTTTTCATGTATATGACCATTCATGCCTTCTTTTTTTGCTCGTTCTTTATCATTTAAATCAAAGATAGAACCATCATCTAATTTGCCAATATACATAATTTGTACGAAATCGCCTTTTTGTGCTTTCATATTCTTTAGAAATAATTTAGAATTTATAAGAGTATTGTTAGAGCTTGATAATATATATAAGTACCTTTTCCTTCTCTTTTTTGATGGATTGGAGAGACCAGTTAGATCCTGTACTCAAAGAACATTTTAATGATTTACTCAAAAAAGTACAGACCCAAAAAAAGGCGTATATTACTGCAAAAAATATTTCTCAGGCACAATTATGGTCAGCATTAGCAGTACTTATGAAAAAGGTTTCTGATTTAGAATTACAAGTGAAATCTTTAGAAAAGCAAAAAAAAATACGCCCTCCTGTAAATTTGAAAAAGAATATGAGAAAGTTTTAAATAGGATTACAAAATTTTAGAAGATATGTTTGAACTTCATTTTCATACTCTTTCTGGAGAGCATGTACGATCACTGTATAAAAATTATGATTCCCATATACAAAAAGCAGAAACTGAATATCTGGCTATTTGCTCTTCTTTATCTCAAGCTGCTACACCTTCTTTTCAAAAAATTGATACACTCAAAAATAGAAAAGAGCTTCACACTCGTATACGAAATCTTGTTGAGAGAAGGAGATTTGAAATTATTGGAGAGAATGGATTAGAAGCTTCTTGTTGTCTTAGTGTTTATTGTAAAATAGATGGATCAAAAATAATAGAAGAAGAAAGGACGTATGCAAATTTACGTTTGTATGTTGGTTCTTTGGATAGTTATCTTGCTTCAGAAACTTTTGTGGATATTGGTCGTTCTCTTTCCTTTGTTTCAGGAGCCACTTTTTCTGATGGAAGTAGTATTAGCCCTTATTCTTTTCCTTAATTCTCCCAAAAGCTTTATATATCCCCAGTTTTTCTTTCTTCGTTCATGGGAGAAGTAAGACCAATAGATGCAGTGGAAGCCAAGCCTGGAAGATATGTTATCTTTGATGGATATGCTTGTGTTGTAAAGGGTCTTGAAATCTCCAGACCAGGAAAACATGGACATGCAAAATGCCGTATTGAAGCAGTAAGTATTAGAGATGGAAAAAAGATTATTAAGATTTTACCTGGGCATGATAAGATTGAATCGCCGATCATTGAAAAGAAAACAGCACAAGTTCTTTCTGTTCATGGGGATAGTGCAAATGTTATGGATATGGGATCTTTTGAAACATTTGATATTAAAGTTCCTGAAGAATTAAAAGCAAAAATTGCTGAGGGAGTGCAGGTACAATATTGGGTTGTGCTTGATGAAAAAATTATACAGGATATAGCAAAAGGATAAAATGGCAAAATTTGAAGCAGCAATTGGAAGACTTTTTCGAAGAGTTTTTGTGTGTAAAAAGTGTAAACAAAAAGTGCGTACTGATGGTTCTCGTGTCCTTGCTGGCAGTGTCAAGTGTAGAAAGTGTCAAGGAAAATCATTTCGTGTTATTAAGAGTAAGAGCAAAGGGGCATAAGTTTAAAAATCCCTTGTTCTTCTGTAGAAGAGATGGTGAACTGGGATCTTCTTTCGTTAGCATTTTTTTTCCTTCTCTTGTTATTCGTTTATTATCTTTATAAAAATAGATTTGAAACGCAAGGGCTTTTTGTGATGTATAAAACACAGATTGGTATTAGGCTGATGGATACGATGGCGAAAAAAGCTCCGCGTCTATGGAAATTTCTGTCTGTCTTTGGTGTTTTTGTTGGATTTTTAGGAATGGCTTTTCTTCTTTATTTTTTGAGCAAGGAAACTTTGAAATTGCTTTTTGTTCCAGGAACAGAACCTGCACTTGCACCAGTGCTTCCAGGGATTGCTATTGCAGGAGCACCTGCACTTTCTTTTTGGCATTGGATTCTTGCAATTTTTGTTGCAGCAGTTATTCATGAGTTTGCACATGGGCTTATTGCACGGCTTCATAAAGTGCCTATCAAAAGTTCAGGCTTTGCATTTTTTGGGCCATTGCTTGCTGCGTTTGTAGAACCTGATGAAAAAGTTTTAGAAAAAAAATCTATGATGCAACAGCTTTCTGTGTTTGCAGCAGGGCCATTTTCTAATCTTCTTTTAGGAGCGTTTGTTCTTGTGCTTCTGCTTTTTGTTGTTACGCCTGCCTTGGGGATGATCTATCAAGGCGATGGAATTATTGTGCATCAAGTTATGGATGCGTATCCGATGAATGCAAGTGGCATTGCTGTTCCTTTTACTATCCTTGCAGTAAATGGGGAAGAAACTCTTCGTACAGAACAATTTGTTTCTGTTATTAGTATTATAAAACCTGGAGATGAAGTTCTTTTTGAAACTGATAAAGGAGAATATACTATTGTTCCTGTTGCACATCCTGACAATGCAAGTGCTGCATTCTTTGGTGTTGCTGGATTAGAACAGAAGATTGTTTTGAAAGAAAACTATAGCTCTTTAGAATTTCTCAGCGGATTTTTTGATTGGGGAAAACTATTGATTTTGTGGGTATTCCTTATTAGTATAGGTGTTGGTTTGTTCAATCTCTTGCCTTTAGGGCCTGTAGATGGAGGAAGAATGTTTTATGGGCTTGTTTTAGGGTTAACAAAGAAGGAAGCTTTTGCTAAGAAGGCATTAGTTGCTGCTTCTGTCTTTTGTCTTGCTTTGATTGTTATTAACATGATCCCTTGGTTGAATAAACTCTTTGTTTGGCTTGGAAGTATTTTTAGTCTTTTAATTACTTTATTATAGGTAGTTTTATATAACAGAACATTTTTCTTTTTTTTATGAAACATGAAGCATTTCTTCATTTACAAGAAGAACTAAAAGAAGTTCCTTTTGAATCTTGGTTACGGAATTCTAGATATTATACCCTTTCAACGTTCAGTGCGCAAAAGCCTTGTACATCTGTTGCAAGAATTATTATTAATGGAGAGGAAGTAAGTTACACACTTCCTATAGGAGAATATATTGCTTATTCAAAGAGGATTTTTGGTTATCGTAGTATTTATATTTATCCTTCTGAGAAAGATTTTTTTCTTTCTCCTCATCATCCTTCTGTACAGTTACATACTTTCTGTGAACCTTATTCTGAAGGACCAATTTTTTCTCTTTTTAGAAATCAAGAGCCTATTTTTTCTCGTTTGTTCGCTGGAGAGATTTATGATGATTTGGATAAAAAACATATTGCCCATAAAGCTATGACTCATATTAATACACAAATAAAAAAGATTAAGGAAAGTTTTGAGCGAATAAATGGAGATTATTTAAGATTCTTACAAAAATCTTCTCTTTCAACATCCTCTAAAAAAAGATTAGAAGATTTTCTTTTAGAAAATGTAGCTTCATCTTCTTCCTAAAAATATATTCTTACATTCTTTTTTGTAGGATACAAATTCTTCGTGTTAAAGAACCATGTACAAATTCTTCTGTTTCCCAAGTAATAGTATATTTTGTTTTTATTTTGATTGTGCTAGGAGCCATAAGAACTACAGTATCTACAAAAGGATAGACATGCGCTAAGAAATCTGCATAGAGCTTTTCTACATCTTCTTTTTTGGTTGAAGCTCTTCTTCCATAGGGGGGATCTGTGACAATTGCTTTGCATTTTACTTTTTCTTTTCGTGCATCTGCAATAGAAATCTTTGCTTTACAGTTATAGTGTTCAAAGTTTTGTTTTGCAGCGCGAATCATCATAGGGTCAATATCTGTGCCTACTGCTTTTAACCCCATGAGTGATGCTTCTAGAAGAATGCCACCAGTGCCACAGAAAGGATCCCAGATTGTTCCTTTTTTGACTCCTGAGAGGTTGACTATGGCTCGAGCAAGTTTAGGTTTTAAAGATATAGGAAAGAAGCCAGGGCGAAGATCTGGGCGTCTCTTTTGAAACTTTTCTTCCCGTTGGTATATTTTTTTTCCACAGATGATTTGATCTTCTATGTAATAAAACCAGAATTCTGATTTTGCGTTCATATTTACTTTTGGATTTTTGAGAGCGTACCAAATGATTGGTGCAAGTTCTTTTTCTTTTGCAGTGATGTTTGAGCGAATACAAAAACTTTCTTCATAGTATTTTTGCCAGTTTATTTTAGGAATTTTTGTATCAATAAATATTTCTTCTAAGACTAAGTTGGTGTATGCTAAGCGGCTGTAGTCAAAGTTTGTCTTACATACTAAAAGATTGCCATAGAGCTTCCAAGACTTAGGCTTTGCTAGGGATAGTACTTCTTGCTGTGCAAGAGCAAGATTATCGCGAGAAAGTTCAAAGATCATTTTATTTTTTTCATAAAGCCAAACAAAGCCATGATCTCCCTTTTACTTAGATTACTTTTTCCAATGACTTTTTTCCAGACTCTTTTTTGTGTTTCTTTTTTATATTCTGTAGAAAAAGCCATTTTTTGTGTTCTTTCCTCGATGAGTTTGAGAAGTATTTCTTTTTGTTCTTTTGTTGCTAGTTTAATATTTTCACCATTTTTTATTTTCTTTGAATGTTTGAAAAGTTCATACAAGAGAATAACTGCTGCTTGTGAGACATTCATTGTAGGATATTTTTTTGATGAAGGAATCGTTATGATAATATCACAGCTTTCTAATTCTTCATTGTTTAAACCATGATCTTCTCGCCCAAGGAGAATACCTACCTTCCCTTTGAGTTGCATTTTTGCAAGAGTTTCTGGGCTTATAGGAGTTCTGTTAAGGTTGTAATCTGTGCCAATAATTGCTGTTGCGCCAATGAGTGTATCGTAGTCTAATTTTTTTATGATTTTTGCGTTTTGTAAAATCTCTTTTGCGTGTGTTGCACGATCTATAGCTTCTTTGCTAAGATGATTACATTGTGGATTGAGAAGAATGAGATTAGAGAATTCAAAGTTTTTCATTGCACGTGCTATTGCACCGATGTTTCCAGCATTTTTTGATTCTTGAAGGATGATGTCCATTTTTTCTTACCTTTGTAATTTTTGATAGATTGCCTCTAAAAAATTAATAACTTTTTGTGCATAGTCTTTCTCAAACCTTTTTCCATAATAGAGAATTCCATTTCTAAAATATCGTAATTGATCAAGAAATTCAAGCTCTTTTTCACTAAAAGAAATATTTTTGGCATAGGAAACTTCCGCTTCGTGTGCTCCTGTACCTGAAGCATAATACCCTTCAAGAAGCATCTTTCCTCTAATTACAAAAAGAATAATATTATAACAAGATTCTAAATATTCATTTGCATTTTCATTATCTATACCCATATGTTTTATTATTTTTTGTAATAGGACATACTTTCTCTTTGATTCCATAAAAAGATTTTCAGCTCGTTGTACATCTGGAGTTACTTTTCTTACTATGCCTTCTTTAAGATACTCTTCAAAAGACTTTATTCTTCTCATAACTCAACACTCCCAGTAAGAATAATCCCATTTAAAATATTATTCTTTAAATGCTTATGGATATCCTTCCAGGAACTATAAAAATTTATATTTATTTTTCTTTTTAGAAGATTTTCTAATGGCTCTAGATTAAGAAACTTATCTTTTCCACCAATAATTGCAATGTCTATATCTGAAGAATGGATATCTTCACCACGTGCATAGGATCCAAACAGGATTATGGTTGTACCAGGAAATTTCTCTTCAAGAAAATCAGATAACCCTGAAATATAGATCATTTTTAGATTTTCTACTCTCTTTAATTCTATTGCTTTATAGTTCTCTCTATTGAATGTCACAAAGTTTATTGTTTTTGTTTTTTTGACTTTTATAAGGCCTTTTTCTCCAAGAAGCTTTACTGTATTTGCAATTGCCGTAGGAGAAACCTTAAGAATTTGTGCAAGCTCTCTCTGACTTAATTCTTCTCCCACTCTTATAGAGAGGTAAGAGAATACTTCCAGCTCTAGTATAGTAAAGTTAAGTTTATATATATCCATTCTACTTTATATGTTTCCACTTAAGTTTATAAATGTTTTGTTTACGCATCTTTAAATAGGTTGTTTCTTTAGAGGCATATATGTTTATTGATGCTCATACTCATTTGACAGATAAGGCCTTTGATTTTGATAGAAAAGAGGTTATTGAACGCTCTGGATGTGTTGCTTTGGTGAATAATGGATATACTATTTCTGATAATAGAGCTACATTAGTTTTAGCAAAAGAGTTCCCTCCCGTAAAGGTGGCTCTTGGATTACATCCGAGTGAAACTGCAGTATTGTCACAAAAAGAAGTAGATACTGAGATAGAGTGGATTGCAAAGCAAAAATGTGTTGCTATTGGAGAAATAGGTTTGGATTTTACGTATGATGAACCTGAAAAGCAAATTGTTTCTTTTCAGAAACTCATTGCATTAGCACTGAAAAAAGATATCCCTATGATTATTCATTCTCGAAAAGCGGAGAAAGAAGTTTTAGATGTGCTTGAAGAGATGAAGGCAAAGAAAGTTATCTTGCATTGCTTTTCTGGGAAAGTCAAACTCATAGAACGTGCTGAAAAATTAGGCTATACTTTTTCTATTCCACCTATTGTCAATCATTCTCAACATTTTCAGGATCTTGTGAAGAAAGTGTCTATTACTAAGTTGTTAACAGAAACAGATGCTCCGTTTCTTTCTCCTAAAAAGGGTGAACGAAATGAGCCTGCGTATGTACAGATAAGTGTGAAGAAGATTGCTGAGATTAAAGGGATGGATGCGAAAGAAGTTGAGCATTCAATTTTTGCGAATTATCAGAGGTTATTTTATTAACCATTCTCATCATACACTTCTTCCTCTGTATCTAAAAGAATATTTTTCTGGTCTTTTTTCTCTCTAAATGTTCTTGGAACGTATACTTTTTCTTTGGTTAGGGGATTTTCTTCTGTGTAGTACATTGCTGTTGCTACTGTTCCTGGTGTAGGCGTAAATACTTGAGTTAAGTTGACATACATATCTTCTTTCTCACAAAACTTTCTTAAATCTTCCATATCTTTTCTTGTTGTTCCTGGATGTGCCGCAAGAAAATAAGGTACGAGATGTTTGTTTGACTTCTGTTCTTTGTTTACTTGTTTGTAAAATTGTATAAATTCTTTGAAAGCTTGGGGGTTTGATTTATTCATTTGTTTGAGAACATGAGGAGAAAGATGTTCTGGGGCAATCTTTAAACGGGTGATAAATTTCATCATCTTTCTAAACATCTCTTTTTGATCAAGAATAATATCATGACGAATAGCACTTCTTAGCTCTAGACGTGTTTCGGTGTATTTCTTTTGTAGCTGTTCTACACCTTCTAATATTGGAACAAGGTCATTACTTATTTTTCTATACTTACATCCTACACATTGTTGGTTACAGTATTTTGGTTTGTTATAGACTGTTATTTCTTCGTTAATCACTGGTGATTGGATCTTTTCGGGTGTATCGTAGAGTGCACAGTAGGAACCGTACATATTTAATGTTGGTAAAGTAAGGTCATTAATCTTCTTTACTCCTTTTTTGTATAAAGATTCTATTTCTCTAAGGATACTTTCTTTACTTCGCTTTGCAACTTCTTTTCCTTGTACAAGGGGAATAACACAGAAGGTACAAGAGCCCCAACAGCCACGACCAATGACTACAGAGTTGTCTAATTTTCCAAGCATTTCTTGTTGGAACTCCATATTTTTGGTTTTGGGATGCAACTCTCTTGTAAAGGGAAGTTCGTAGACTAAATCCAGTTCTTTTTCCTGGAGTGTATGGGAAGATCTGTTATGTTGAATTATCCCTAGGCCACATCCTTCCGTAAAAGGCGCTTCAGGAAGAAGAAAATGCATTCTTGTTAATAGAGTAAAGTTCTTTTTTTCTTTCATACACTCTTCATAGGAAGGAAGTTTTCGTATTTTTTCATTGAGTTCTTCTTTTTTTATTCTGAATGCAATGCCATCAATGGTCTTAAGATTTAAAACATCTCTTACTTTTTCAAAGTCTGTTCCTTTCTCTTTTCTTTTTGCAGTTTTCATTTTTTCTAATACATTGAGAATAGAACGATCTCCATTGCCAAAAATACAAAGGTCTGCTTTTGTATCATTCAGAATCCCTCGTCTGAGTTCATTGGTTCTATAATCAAAATGGGTAAATCTTCTGAGAGTAGCTTCTACTCCACCAAGCACAGTCATGCATCCTTTGTATGCTTCTTTTACTTTTTGTGTGTAGACCATTAACGCACGTTCTGGCACAAGAACATTCTCTCGTTTGTGCAGCATTGGTGTGTAATTTGCAAGCATGGAATCTAAGAGACCAGAGGATATACAAAAGAAAAAGCGAGCTTTTCCACAGCTTTTATAGTCTTCATCTTTCAATGGCTGTGGGATAATTGCAACCCTGTAGCCTTTTGCATCTAAGAGTCTAGCAATTATAGAAACTCCATTTAATGGATGATCATAATAGGGATCACCACTAATGAAAATAATATCGAAGCCAGAAAAATTTTTGTAGTATTCTGCTCCTTCGTTCCATGTGGTCGGGAGGAAGCCCTTTGCCATAGCTTTTTTGGTTGCATTATGTTTATAAATGCTTCTTTTTTCTTCTTATTTTATGGCTATTGACTCTGGATCTATTAGTTGGGATTTCTTACAAAAAAAAGTTGATCTTCTTTTTAAAGGAGAGTTCTCTTCGTTTAGCAATCTTAAGATAGAAAATACTACGATTGAAGATATGGTTCAAAGAGGCTGGTACATTGACTTAGAAGAGAGTACTCCTTTTTTAGGAGAAATAAGATCTGGAAGAAGAATTCTTTTACGTGATGATCTTAAGGGTTATGAGAGAGATCTTACTTTCTTTCATGAATTGGTTCATGCTTATTCTTTAGAATATTTTGGAAATATTCTCATGGATGTTGGAAAAAATATCCCTCTAGAAACAAAACAGGCCCATTTTTACCTTGTAGAATATTTTGCTCGTTTGCATCGTGCTGATCCCTTATTATTACGCACAGCTATATCTCGTTTTGGTCTTAAGCCATTTGTCTATGATAGAATAAGCTTGCTTGCCTTTCCAGAACTTTGTTCTACTCCAAATGAACAGGTTTTGTTTCCATTTTGTTCTCCTCTTTGGAAAAGAGGGATTCTTATGAGGGATTCTTGACCTTTATCTTTGTTTGAAACTGTTTTACACTTAAGCAGAATCTTTTTATTCTTATCTTTCTTTTCTTTAGCTATGAAACTGTGGCTTGCACCATTGGAAGGAGTGAGTGATTGTGCTTTTCGTACGCTTTGTTATAGACATGGAGCTGATCTTACCTTTACTGAAATGATTCGTGTTGATAGTCTTGTGAAAAAAAATACTTCTAGCTTACACCTATTAGATTTGAAAAATACTACACCTACTGGTATACAATTGCTTGCAGTAAAACCACAAACTTTACAAGAATTTGTACATGTTTTTCCTTCTCTTGGAATAGAACCAGTGTGTTTTAATTTGAATTTAGGATGTCCTAGTCCTGATGTTATTGTACAGGGTGGTGGCGCCGCTCTTGTGAAACGAACAAAACGAGTTGCAGAGCTTGTAGATATTTTGAAAAAACTAGACTATCCTGTTTCTGTGAAACTTCGTCTGGGTTTGAATGCGTATGAGAAAGAAAAAAAAGTGTATTTTCCTTTATTAAAAGAAGTGGATGCAGATGCCTTTATTATTCACGGACGACATGCACGGCAAAAATCTTCTGAGGCTGCTGACTGGACTGTGTATGAAGCGTGTCTAGAAACAGGAAAGCATATTGTTCCTAATGGGGATATTACTGAGAGAAAAGATATAGAGTATTTTAAAAAAATAGGAATTAAGGAAGTAATGATTGGGCGTGCTGCTATTCTAAACCCTTCTGTGTTTCAGTATTTAAAAGGAAAAGAAAAAGTTTCTTTGGATATTTTGAAAAAAGAATATATACCTCTTGCAGAAAAGTATCCTTCAGCAGCAAAATACAAGGAAAATGTTCTTGCCTATCTAGGAAAAGAGATGCATAGTACTAAATGGCTGATGTAAAGCTTTATATACTGCTTTTTAAAAAAATTCTTTATGCATATTATCCTTAGTTCTCTTTTGGCATGTGGAGAAGAAGAAGTCCACGTTTCTTATCCGGAAAGTAGCTATAGCTATCCTGAAGCTGTTTTTGATAAGTATTATACTTTTTTGAAAGAAAAAGGATATGTTGCCTTTGATGGAAATCTTGAAAAAATTTTTGTATTATGCCAAGGTGGGCCTTATGAACTGCGTCTTGATGGCGATGGGTTAGGTCTGCGAGTACAGTATGTTCCTTTAGGTTATCCAGGATCTGTTTTTCAAGGTATTCTTTTGCATGAAACAATAAAAGAAAAGTGGGATGATGCAGTGATGTATTCCTTTAGTGATGTTAATGTAAATGGTCTTGCAGAACATTATTATTCCCATTCTCGAAGGCCTATTGTTCCTTTTCTTATTCATGATGCTCCCTTACGTCTTTTTATTGGAAAGAAAGATATTCTTGCTACTACACATCTCGAATTTCAAAAACGTTATGCAGAAGAGTTGAAAATTGCTTTTACGAGTACTTCCTATTTGCTTTCTTGTTATTAAGCAAATTATTTAAAGAGCAAAAACCATTCTTTTTTTATGAGTGAAAAGGGTTTTGACTATAAAGGTTTTGGATTTAAGTGTGGCTTAGAGTGCCATCAGCAAATTGAAAGTAATAAACTTTTTTGTTCTTGTCCATCTTTAGTCAATGATGATGCTCAAGCAGATATCTTTTTTTCTCGAAAGCTTCGTGCAGCTGCAGGAGAAACTGGGCTTATTGACCAAGCTGCAGCATATGAAATGCAAAAAGGAAAAACATTCCAGTATGAAGCATGTTCCAGTTCTTCTTGTCTTGTTGAATTTGATGAAGAGCCTCCACATCTGGTGAATATGCATGCATTGAAAGTTGCATTGGAAGTTTCATTGTTATTGCATGCAAAGATTGTTGAGGAAATACATTTTATGCGAAAGACTGTTGTTGATGGAAGCAATGTTTCTGGATTTCAAAGAACTGCGCTTATTGCAATGAACGGATATATTGATACATCGCAAGGAAGAGTTACTATTCCTAGCATTTGTTTAGAAGAAGAAGCAGCAAAGAAATTGGAAGGTCATGAACATCTTGTCAAGTTTCGTTTAGATAGGCTCGGTGTTGCTCTTGTTGAAATTGCAACAGATGCATCCATTCAAGATCCAGAGCATGCCAAAGAAGTCGCATCACTTTTAGGAATGATTTTGCGGAGCACGGGAAAAGTGAAAAGAGGTTTAGGAACTATCCGACAAGATGTCAATATTTCTATTGCAGGACATCCTCGTGTAGAAGTCAAGGGCTTTCAAGAGTTGCGTTACATGCCTACAGTTATTCAACAGGAAATTACAAGACAAATACAGGAAGCAAAGAAAGGAGAGGCACATGTACGAAAAGCAAATCCTGATGGGACTTCGAGTTATTTGCGGCCTATGCCAGGAGCTGCGCGTATGTATCCAGAAACAGATATTCCTCCTATACCTATAACAAAGGAATTGCTTGCTTCTATTACATTACCAGAATTACTTGATGCAAAAGCATTGCGATATGAGAAGGACTATGCATTATCTGCAGAACTCGCACGTATGCTTGTTGCTGAAGACGTTGATTTTCCTGGATATGTTAAGGAGTTCCCAAAATTAGAAACAAAATTTCTGGCATATGTTCTTGTGAATACTCCAAAGGAGATTCAGAAAAGATATAGCCTAGATATAACAAAGCTTCGTGATGGAGACTATAGAGAAGTATTGGGCTACTTTTCAAATGGATTGATTTCTAAAGAAGCTGTTCTTGATATTCTTGTGGAAATTCTTCAAGGTAAAAAGATTGATTTACATAAATATAAGGCTGTTGATGAAAAGACTTTGGAAAAAGAATTGAAAGAGCTTATTATTGCACATAAAGATGCTCCATTCAATGCATTAATGGGAGAAGCAATGAAAAAATATAGAGGAAAAGTTGATGGACAAAAAATTATGGAGCTATTAAAAAAACTTAGTTCTTAATATGGCTGAAAAAAACTATTCTCAGGAATTGAAAAAGATTATTCTACATGAAAAATGGTTGATGGATATTCTTCGTTCTGTACGTGCATTAAATTTACCAGATTGGTATCTTGCTGCAGGTGTTGTTCGAAATACTGTATGGGATGTGTTACATGGATATACAAAAAGAACACCATTGAATGATATTGATGTTGTGTATTATGGCCTCACAAAGAAAATTGATGGGAAGGATATTGAGAGAAAATTGCATAGGCTTTATCCTCAGTATACTTTTGAAGTGGTGAACCAGGCCTTTGTACATGAGATGTATCATTACAAAAAAAGAGTGCAAAATTCTTGTGAAGCGATTGGCAAGTTTATTGAAATACCTACAGGTGTTGGAGTGCGATTAGAGCAGGATGATTCTCTGACTCTTTGTGCTCCCCATGGATTGAAAGATCTTTTTACTTTTCGTGTTGCTCCCATTTCTCGAGAAACAGCTATCTTAACTCGATATAAAGAGCGTATGAAAAAAAAACAATGGAAGAAAATCTGGCCTAAACTTGTTATTTCTTCTTTTTGAAAATAGTTCTTATTTCCTTTCTCCATTTTATCATTAGAAGAATTGTAAATAAAGCTAGGAAGAGTATTGAGTGTTCTCCAATGTATTGTGTTGGACCGACTGTTTGTACAAAGGCAGTGTATTGTTCTTTGTTTAGTGATCCTAGAGAAAAACTGAGGAGCCATTCTCCTTTTCTTTGTATCGTTGCCTGTAGATAGATTGTTTTTTGTATGATTGGGTAGAACCATGCTGGTCCTGGCATTGCAAAATCTAAAAAGAGATGGGAAAATCCATAATAAAATGCAACCCAGAATGCGTATCTATTCCTCCATATTACATATGCTATACATGCTAGTGCAAGAACAAAAAAAAGATTATGAAAGGTAAATCTATGGATACCTATGTAACTATCTAAATCAATAATCCACACAATAGGAACTAGAGTAAAGATATATTTTTTATCGAGATTTGGGAAGAGTGCAAGTAAAAAAGCCAGAGGGATAAGTGCATGCACAAATGGTTCCATACATACTTTTCTTTTTTTACCCTTTTTATATTTTATGTCCCTTTTTTTAGTTGTAGAAAATTTCACCAAAAGATATTTAAAGAGTTCCTTTTTGAAACAGGCTTATGATTCCTCGACATCTTCTAGCGTATTTTCAAAGTAAGCCAAAAACATCCTTTCAGCGAGAGCAGCTTGTTGGTATTCTTATTCCGCAAGTACATGCTGAGGAAGCGATTTTACCTATTCACTCTGAGGCTTTTTTTGCATCCTATATCGCCTTCTTAGAAGAAAAGCTTAAAGAAGTGTATGGCCAAAATGTTCGAGAAAAAAGTGTAGAAAGAGGATCTCAGGGACGTTTGCAGTATTCTTTTTCTGCTCCACACATTGATATTTGCTATGTTGCAAATCCTCTTTATACACCCCCTGATATGAAAGATTTTCCTTTTGGTTCTAGTACATATCATGGAAGCTTGTCTTTGATACAAAGCCCTCTTGATTTTCGCTCTGCTGGTTCTTTGTATGGCAAGCTTCTCGCTGATGAAGTCAAAGGACATGGCTTTCACTTAGGTTTTGATAGTGATGAAGCTGATTTAGGTGTGTATCATGAGGTTTCTGGAGTGCGTATTTCTATGGGAAAAAATCTTTTACAGAGAATGGGTGTTTCTGTTGAAAAAGGATTACGGTATGAAAAAAGCAAAGACCCTGCACATTGGGCATATAGCTTTGAATGTTAGGAATAGATAGTTTTATATAGCATTTGCCGTTCATTTTTTTTATGATAGATAAGAGTTCGTTTCAAACAATTATTCGAGAGCTGAAAGAGGCAGATGATAGAAGAGAAAATGTTATACAGCTCTCTCGAGAGATTATTAAAGAATCAAAACTGATTATTTATGCTCTTCAAAGAAGTGAAAAAACTGATTTAAAGAAAATAGAAAAATTAGTGAAGGATTTAAAACGTGAATCAGAGACTGGGATTGAAGATACTGCCATTCAAGAATATGTAGAAGCATCTTGTTTTTACCATTTTCTTCAAAATAAGAAGATTCCTAATTATACTGAACTAGGTGTGGATATTAATTCGTATCTTATGGGATTGTGTGATTTAACAGGAGAGCTTTTACGAAAAGCTGTCAAAGATGTTATTGAACACAAATATGAAAGTGCAAGGGATATTAGCATGGTTGTTGAGGAAATTTATGGGCTGTTTTTACAATTAGATTTACGAAATGGTCCTTTGCGGCAAAAATCTGACAGCATTAAGTGGAATCTACAAAAGTTAGAGCATTTATTATTAGATATCTCTCGGAAGTAAGATGGCAACAACTCAGGATATTGAAGAACTTTCTCATATTAGATGTATGCTTTCTGATTCTTTTTATGCAAATGAAAGATTTGATAGAAAAGCTTTCTCTTCTATAGCTTCTTTTGCTTTACAGCATGGCTATTTGACGGAGCGTCAAAGAAAATATGTTCTTGGGCAATGGGATCATTATACAAAAATAAAAAAAGGAAATGAGAATTTAGAAAGTTCTTTGCGCAGTACGTTTCTTTCTCTTCTTCATAGAACTTGTGCTTTAAATTGTTATTTAGATCATAGTCTTCGTTCTTATTTTGGGCAAATACGTATTATTTCTCGAAGAGTAGAAGAGGGAAAATTTATTTACCCCAGTGATATCAGTGCTTTGGAGAGAGTTGTTAAACAATATTCCACTCGTGGGGTTAATGTAGATGATATATCTGTGGGGATTCAGAATTTTAAAAATAAATTGCCTATAGATCTTTTGCCACCATAGCCCTTTATGTTCTTTTATTTTATTCCTATAAGTGATGCCATCTAGAAATCCAGTTAGCTTATAGAATAGATATTTGCATCTTAAGCGAGCGACCGACCTTTAGGTCGGGGATGAATGGCGCGTTTTATATTCTTTTCTCACCACTTGTTTTTTTGTGGTAAAGTGGTGAGCCTCACCATAAAGGAGGTGAGGTCTCATGAGTTATAGCAATACATTCGGCCATCAACATAGTACTGGTAAGAGTACTTGGCATGTTGGGAGGTGTACAAAATATCGCTACAACCTTTTCAAGAGCTTGTATCATAAAAATATTTGCATGATTGCTCTTGATGAAGCTGCAAAGAAAATAGGAGTTATACTTCTTGAAAAAGAAGTACAACCAGAGCATATCCATTTGGTTGTAGAACTTCCTTTGACAATTGCTCCAACAGTTGCAATTGGAAAAATCAAAGGATTGAGTGCAAGAATTATTTTTGCACTCAGGCCAAAGCTTCGTCTCAGATATCCTAAAGGACATCTTTGGAGTACAGGAAAATTTGCGACATCTGTAAGATATATAACTCTAGAGAAGGCAAAAGAATATGTAAAAAATCAGGAGGCTCACCACGCCAAAACTCTAAGTACAGGAATCCCCGCTCCGGAGCGAAGCGGAGGAGTCGTGCAAGGCGCGAACCTTTAGGTCGGGGAGGAGGTCAATAAGCAAACTTTATATAGCTCTATTCTTTTTTTATTCAGATGCAAAAACAACGATGTGGAGAACTTAGTAAGGCAGAAGTAGGAAAGAGTGTAGAACTTTCTGGCTGGGTTGATACGCTTCGCCTTACAGGAAAAATTTCTTTTCTTCTCCTACGAGATAGAACAGGTATTGTTCAAGTTTTTTTAGATAAGGTTCTTACAGAAAAATTTCAGCATATTAAAGCACAGTCTGTTGTACATATTACAGGAGTTGTTCATGCACGACCTGAGAATCAAGTAAAAGCAGATATGAAAACTGGAGAGATTGAAATTGCTGCAGCATCTTTAGAAGTTTTGAGTATGGCTGAGGCACCATTGCCTATTGAAATAACTGAAGATACGACAACAGGTTTAGATAAACGATTAGATTATCGATTTTTAGATATCCGAAGGCAAAAAGTAACAGATATTTTTACTGTACGATCTTTTGTCTATAGTCATACAGTGAACTTCTTTACAAAGGAGAAATTTATTGCAATTCAAAGCCCTAAACTCACTGCTTCCGGTGTTGAATCTGGTGCTGAAGAATTTAAAATTCCTTATTTTGGAAAAACTGCTTCTCTTGCACAATCACCTCAGATCTATAAACAAATGTTTGTTGTTTCTGGTCTGGAACGAGTGTATGAAATTGGGCCTATCTTCCGCGCAGAAAAGTCGCACACAACGAGACATCTTACTGAATTTGTTGGCATAGATTTTGAAATGGGATTTATTGAAAGCGAAGAAGATATCATGAAACTAATTGAGAAGTATTTATCTTATGTATTGACAGAGATTCAAAAAAGTTGTAAAGAAGAATTGCAACGATTAGGTGTTGTTGTTTCTGTTCCTACAAAGATTCCAAGGCTCTCTTTACGAGAAGCACGAAAAATTTTGAAAGAAAAAGGGAAAATTATTCCTGAACATGAAGATCTTGATGCGGAAGGCGAAAGAATGATAGGTGCATATGTGAAAGAGAAATATAAGTGTGATTTTGTGTTTATGCTTGATTACCCTTGGACAAAAAGGCCTTTTTATCATATGCGCCCAGAGAAAGACAAGAGTGTGACAAAGTCTTTTGACCTTGTGTATAAAGGGGTTGAAATTGCGACTGGTGCACAACGAGAGCATCGTTTGGAGATTCTTGAAGCACAGTGTAAGGAGAAAGGATTGGATCTTACAAAGATGCCTTTCTATAGAGATATTTTTCGTTATGGATGTCCTCCACATGGAGGTGTTGGCTTGGGATTAGATAGAATTACGGAAAGACTTTTAGATTTAGGAAATATTCGAGAAGCAATTCTTCTTCCAAGGGATCCAGAACGACTCACACCTTAAATATTATGGAAGATATTCGATATTTGATTAGAGAAATTTTAGAAGAAAGTTATCTTTTGCATCTTGCAACAAAAGATGATGGTGGTTTGTGGGTAGCAAGTGTTATTTATGTTGCTTCTAGAGATTTTACCTTGTATTGGAAATCAAGGATTGATGCACGGCATTCGCAAGCGTTTATCCATCATCATTATATTGCAGGAACGATTAGCCCTTGTTTTGATGCTTTTTCTTTGCAGAAGGGTTTACAAATTTATGGTGCTGTGCAAAAAATAGAAGGTGAGATTCCTCTTGCTGAATGTTATCAAAACAAAAGAAGAAAAGAGTATCCCCATGTTTTGAAAGAAGGGCAATCTTGGTATTCTTTACAGCCTTCATTAATAGAACTGACTTATGAGAAATATTTTGCTTTTGAAAAAAAAAGATTGGTGTTTTAGATTTTCTTATGTGCCTTGAGAAATTCTTCTTTAAATTCTTGGAAGGTTCCTTGGTGAATATTTTCTCGTATTTTTTTCATGAATTCCTGCATGAAATAAAGATTGTGAATGGTAAGATATCTTTTTCCAACTGCATCATCCTTTTTGAATAAATATCTTAGATATGCACGAGAAAATGTTTTACAAGAAAAACATAAACAAGATTCTTCTATTGGCTTTTTATCAAATTTATATTTTGATTGGCCAAGATCCATAATACCTGAAAAAGTAAAAAGCATTCCATGTCGTGCATTCTTTTGCGGATAAATACTATCAAAAATGTCTATGCCGCGTTCTACGCATCCAATAATTTGTTCAGGTTTTCCGAGTCCCATGACATATCTGGGTTTGTTTTTGTCTAAATGAGGAATAGAGACTTCTACCATTTTGTAGAGCAGTTCTGTTGGTTCACCAATGCCTACACCACCAATTGCATGGCCATCAAAGTCCATTGCATTAATTGCTTTTGCAGATGTTTCTCGAAGATCTTCAAAGGTGCCTCCTTGTGTGATTCCAAAGAGTAATTGTCTTCCTGTGTGTAGATCTTTACATTTTTTTGTCCATTGGTGAGATTTTTGGACTGCTTCTCTATATTCTTCTTTTGAACGACCATAAGGAAGGACACAGTCTAGAGCCATGATCACATCAGAGTCAATCTTTTTGCTTATATCAAGAAGTTTTTCTGGGCGCATGAATACATCTTTGCCAGAAGGATTTTTTAGAAGAATACCATTGTTTGTTGTTTCTAAGAGAAGATTTTCACGGAGCATTTGGAAACCACCACAGTCTGTGAAAATGATATTTGGGTATTGCATGAATTTGTGAATGCCTCCCATTTTCTCAAAGGTTTCTACGCATGGATTGATAGAAAGAAAAAATGCATTTGCTATGATTGCTTTTGCGTGTACTGCAATGTAATCTTCTGCAGAGACAAATCTTCCCACTGCTTTTGTTGCTACAGGCATAAAAAAAGGTGTTTCTGCTTCTCCTGATTTTGTTTGGAGTATTCCTGTACGTGCTTGTCCGTCTTCTTTTAGGAGAGTAAACATAATGTTTCAAGCAGAGGAAGAGTTTAAAAAGTTACCGTTAGCTATTTAAATCTCTATAAAATTATCTTAACTATGAATTTTGGCTCTATTCAAGAAGCAATGAAGCAAGGCAAGGGAAAAGTTGCTCTCCATGGCTGGTGTTATCGAGAAAGAGGTTCTAATAAATTACGATTTATCACTTTGAGAGATTCTTCAAATATTATTCAATGTGTTGTGGAAAAAGAAAAAGTCTCTGAAAAAATATGGAAGGATGCAGAGAGTACACGTATTGAAACTGCTTTAGAGCTACATGGAGAAATTAAAAAAGATGAACGAGCGCCAACAGGATATGAAGTTGCTGTTACTGACTTAAAAATTATTGGGAAGTGTGAGAATTTTCCTATTCAAAAAGATCAAAGTGTGGAATTCCTTGCTGATAACAGGCATTTATGGCTGCGTTCTCGAAGAATGACTGCAATCTTGAAAATTAGAAGCACGATCTTTGGGGCTGTGCATCAGTATTTCCGAAGTCATGGTTTTTATGAATATCAAAGTCCTATTTTTCAACCAACACAAGCTGAGGGAGGATCTGAAGTTTTTAAAGTGCCTTATTTTGGAGACTTTGTTTTCCTTGCACAAACGTGGCAACTTCAAGCAGAGCCTGCAATCTTTTCTTTAGAAAAAATTTATACTCTCGCACCTTCTTTTCGTGCGGAAAAATCAAAAACATCAAGGCATCTTACTGAATATTGGCACGCAGAAATGGAAATGGCTTGGTCAAAATTTGAAGATATCCAAGATCATGCTGAGGGTGTGATTAAAGCCTGTGTGAAAGCAGTTTTAGAAAACAATCAAGAGGAATTAAAGGTTTTAGAGAGAGATCCAAAGAAATTAGAGCCTACAGTGAAAAAAACATTTCCTCGAACAACATATACAGATGTTCTGAAAGATTTAGAAAAAAAAGCAAAAATAAAAGTAGAATGGGGAAAAGATCTTCGTACTGTTGAAGAAGATGTACTTTCTACATGGTATGATACTCCTGTGATTATTACACGATATCCAAAAGTGGTAAAAGCATTTTATATGAAAGAGGATCCTGAGAATTCAAAGGTTGTCCTTGGTTTTGATATTATTGCTCCTGAAGGGTATGGGGAGGTTGTGGGAGCATCACAACGAGAAGAGGATATACAGAAAATTGAAGATAATTTGAAAAAACAAGGCGAAAATCCACGAGAGTATGATTTCTATTTAGATACACGCCGATATGGCTCTGTGCCTCATGGTGGCTTTGGTATGGGCGTGGAAAGAATTGTCTCTTGGATTTGTGGTTTAGACAATATCAAGGATGCTATAGCTTTCCCTCGGACTATGTTGCGGTATAAACCTTAATATTTTCTAGGAGAGATATTTTTAAAAAGAGAAGAAAATATTGCTTTTTTATGGTTGAATATATTGTTCATTATTTTAAAGCACAGGTTGTTTCTAGGCGTATAGAAAGTGAGGATAGGGGCTTTCATGTTGATGCAGGAACTTTAGAAGAGGCTTTGAAAAAGGCACATGACCAGCTTTGGGGTATAGAGGAAAGAATTGGTGCTGGGAAAATCATTGCTTATGCACGGCTTCAGGCGCCTGACAAGTGTTGGCATGAAATAGAGGGGCACTGCGATGATACGTATCGGTTACAGATTGAAAGGCTGCTGGAAGGCAACGTTTAAATAGAAGTTCTTTTCTTGAAAGCGTATGAATACACATTTTTATGCACAAATTCGTATGCTTGATAGGGATATACAAAGAGGAAGGCTTTATCTTCATACTGCAGGTCTTCCTAGCTATGGAGATGATCCTACAAAATGTGCCAAAAAGGAATGGAGAAAAGCTGCACAATTTCTTCAAGATCATAAGAAATCTTTTCCTTGGGCTATTGGCATTCTTTGGGCTGAAAACCATATTCCTATTGTTGAATTTTTTGCGTACTCAGGTATACAAACGTTTCAAGAATGGCCTGGAAATCCAGATGTTGATTATGCGCAATTCCGTGCTGGAGAATTTCAAGACAAAGCAAAAGGGCTTACCTGTGAAGATGGACTTATTGCTTTAGGAAAAGAAGGGCAGCATAGAAGAGGTTCTCAGAGTTTGGAAAAATATCTCCTTGAGGCTCCTTATTTTCCTTCAGAATTTGTGAAGCTGCATTTCTAATTCTTTTTATTCCAAGGATGCGGTGAGAGTTTTTGTTTCCATTCTGTAATATTCCCTGCTTGCACTTCTATATGATCTGCTTTTCGTAAGCTTGCAATTTGCTTTCTGGAAAGAATAGGATAATGTTTCGTTGCAAAAATCTTCTCTACAATGTACCAGAGGTCTTTTTCATCAGTTATCCATGATTTTTTATCAAATTGGGAGAGGTCTATAGGATTTGTATAAGAACGCAGAGTTTTCTTTTTGCTGTCATTACAAAAGTATTCATGAAAAAAAGACATGACCAGTTCTCGAATTGTTTTGTATACAGGTTCTCTATAGCGGAGAACTGCATGGTTTGTTTTTGAGATTGCTCCCCAATGCCCATGCAGTTGAAAAACTGCAATGACATGGTCTTGGTCTTCTTTGTTTGAAGTGAGGTCGACAATAAGTGGTTTGTGGCCATGAAATCTTAAAATTGCTGCTGCGAGGCATGCGCCTTCAATGCAATGCGCTCTGTTTTGCAGCAATACCTCCCTTGGAGAGAGGAAGGTGTCTTCAGTGGGTTCAAAGTTAATAGGTATTTTGTTGAGAAAATCTTGAATTTTTCTGGGTGTGTTTAATGATTTAAAGAGTTTTATTTCTTCTTTGTTTAGGCCGTACATCAAATAATTTAAGAAAAAAGATTATTTAAGTGTTTCTAAAAAATGAATAAAAAAATTAAAAAAAGTCAATACCCAAGTCTCTTGACATTGCTTTGGAGTTATCTTTCTTTGCTTTTCCTTTTCCCATAATATAAGGGGAATTTACTCCAGTGATAATAGTCATGACTCGCAGTTTTCCTTTCATGTCTCCAGAGATTCTTGCTCCCCAGATAACATTTGCATCTTCATCAAGTGCTTGTGTGATCATATTCCCTACACGATTTACTTCGTCAAGGGTTAAATCATCGCCACCAGCTACATGAATTAAAGCACCAGTTGCACCATCATAACTTACTTCTAGTAATGGATTAGACAATGCTCTTTTTACTGCTTCTTCTACTCTGTTTTGAGAATCAGATTCACCAATACCAATGACTGATACATCTCCATTAGACATAATTGCTTTTACATCTGCGTAATCTAAGTTTACTAAAGATGGAACTGCAATAATTTCTACGATTCCCTTAATCATAGTAGAGATTAATTCGTTTGCTACAGCAAATGCTTGTTGAATAGGTAGATTACCTGCAATTTTTACCAGTCTGTTGTTATCAATGACAATAACCGTATCACAGACTTCTCTTAATTGCTGCAAACCATATTCTGCTTTCTCAATACGAGCGCGCTCAATTTCAAAAGGCATGGTCACTGCGCCAATAACAATTGCTTTTTCTTCTTTTGCTAATTGTGCGACTACAGGAGCAGAACCAGTTCCTGTACCACCGCCCATTCCAGCAGTGATGAAAACCATGTCTGTTCCACGAAGCACTTCTTTTAATTCCCCCAGTTGTTCTTTTGCAGCTTCTCTTCCTTTGTCTGGAAAGCCACCACAACCAAGTCCTCGAGTAAGATCTCTTCCTACAAGGATTTTTTTATCTGCTTCGACAAGGTCTAAATGTTGTTTATCTGTGTTAATTGCGACTATTTCTGCACCTTGAATACCCTTCTTAAAGAGCCAGTTTGTAGCGTTTGTTCCTCCACCACCACAACCAATAACTTTGATGTTTGCCTGCCCTACTTCTACTTGATGAGCGGGTGTATCAACATTTTTCAATGCATTTTCTATTAAAGAACCAAATACGTTCATTTTTTTATTCCTCCCTTGAATATTAATTTTTCTTGAAGATGTTGCTTCACTTATTTATAAGTATTATTATACTTGTGGAAGCATTCTCAAAAGTTTATGTTACAATATGAAAGATACAATGAAGAAAACTACATAGCCACATAGGGTCCTATAGAATTTTCGTCATCAGCCTCTTCTTTTTCAAACAGTTCTAGGTTCTCAATGAACCTCAAAAACTTCTTACGCATCTTTCTTTATAAAGAAAAAGTCTTTTTAAAGATATGTATAGTTGTACTTATAGGTTGGGAGTGAAAATAGACGATTTCTTATGGAACTTTTCTCTTCTTTCCTTTGTTTTGTTTTATTAGAAGTACTTTCCATGGTGAAGTGAGTTGTAGAGTCTGTATATTCTTAGAAAAGGTTATAAGCAATGATAAATTAGGTGTTTTTATGTCACAACCTTCACGTATGACAAAAGTGAATACTTATCAATCTTCTGTTGGAGTTAGACTTTACTTCCCTCAATCTGATGTTATTTATGAAATGTATGGAGATTTTTCTTTACATATTGGAGAAACACTTCATATTTCTAATGAGGATCTCGAGAGAAGAAGTGGTTATAGACCTGATTTTATTATGGAACCTTCTGAAGGAGATTATGTCATTACAGAAATTGAAGCTCCCACTTTGTCTAGATATAAAATTAATGATGTTAATTATACCAGACTTTTTAGGCAAGTTACTTTAGAAAAAAAATTATGATTTCTGGGTTATTTCTATACAGTATTTTTATTATATTCTTACTGAATGGTAAATCTAAAAGAAATGAATGTTTTTAGTCTCTGATAAAATAAAAAAATTATTTTCTATCAACTTCTACGCCAGATCTTCCTGGTAATTTAGGATTTGCTGAGAGTAAAGCTTTTCGTGCGTGAGGAATGCCTTCTTTATTGCAATAGACACAGAAGATTGGAGTGCCTTTGTTTAGTTGTGCTGCAAGACCCATAGCTTTTCCAAAAGAACGCTGCATACCAGTCTGCATACGGTCTGCTCCTGCACCGGTAATCATTTTGTTTTCTCTAAGAACATGATGAGGATATGCACGCACTTGCATATGATAATCTTTTCCTAAAGCTTTCGTAAGTCTTCGCACAACAGACGTTCTTGCTGATTCCAATGCATTGTGGCGCACTTGGATTTTTTCTTTAGAAACAAGAAAGACTTTATGGGGGAAAGTTCTTTTATTATCCCCAAAATTAAATTTGACTAATTTGTTTGTTGGAACTGCTTTAATGTATCCTTTTACTTTGAATCGTGATTTTCTTGTATATGCTCTTTTTACTTTCCTATAACATTTAAATTTTCGCTCTCCCATTTTATGCCACCTTTACTTTTTGTCCTAGACTTTGCCCTGGAAGAGCTCTTTCGAAGATTGCACGAATGCAGCCTTTGTTTCCATGTGCACTCATGACTTCACCTGTGATTTCTTTTCCAGTTTCTGTTGTGAATATGACTTTCTTTCCGAGAAATTTCTGTGCTTTTATACGAGAATCTATTCCATCTATGCTAATAATAAGATGCTTTGTATTTTGATTCGTTTTACTTCGCCTGAAATTATTAATTATGCCTTCCATAGGATTTCCACTTCCTCACCAACTATATCTCTCAAAGACTCTAAGGTCTGTATTTTGAGAATCTTCTCATGAGGCATTTTTATGCTCTTTATATACTTTTCGTACTCATTGACATCAGATTTTTTTAGATTTTGCAGACTTGCATCTTTTTCTATTGCTGCTATCCAGATTTCTTCTCTCTTATTGGTATCTTTGACAATGAATGCAATATCTTTTAAGAAAGTAATTTCTCCGGTTTTATTATCCCCATACCGGAAAAAGAGTTTTGATTTGTTTAACTCTAAGCTTCTCTTTCTATCTAAAATATCTAGGATGGTTCGAATATATTCCCGTGCTTCTCTTCGCACCTTGTTTACTTCTTGTTTGCTGAGTTTTTTTGCATCAAAATCTTTTTTGGCTTTGATGATCTCTTGCAGATCTTTGTGGAATTTTAAAGGCACTTTCTCTTCTTCACAGACATGTTTTTTGAATAATTCTGGAAGTTTTGCAACAGAAATATCTTTTACATTTAATTCCAAAAGAAGATCTCTCGTTAAATTTAATGCAGTAGTGTGGATTTCTCCAATACTTTCTCTTTCTGTTCGTTCTTCTATTTCATTGAAGAGTTTTTTAATTCTTTCTAAGTAATCTTTACAATCTGTGAGAAGTTTATCAATATCTTTTCCAGAGACTTCTTTTAATTCACCATGCTCAATATCCTTGAAGGTTTTTCTAATTTTTTCGAGAATATCTACATATTTTTTCTCAAGAAGTTTTTCTTTCTTGACATATATCTCTTCCATGAGTTTTACTGCTTCTTTTGGTGTTGGAGGTGGAATACCATACAACATCAGTGCAGCTTGTGTAGGATTCATTACTGCGTAGAATAAATCTTCTCCTACAACAGAGAGAAGCTTTTGTTTTGTTCTATCAATGAGTTTATCCCCTACTTCCATATTCATATCAATTGCTTCTGGAGAAGGTTTGATTCTGCCCATTTGCAGGAGTAATTTCCATGGCATGAAGACTCCTCTATCATACAGAGGAACACCATCTCGTAACATGGTAAAAATAACAGGGTTTGCATCCTTGACACTTTCCCAGAAATCTGTCAGAATATATGTTTGAATATGAAATTGTGCTTTTACTCCAGTAATTTGTGAAGCTTCATAGCCCATATTGATAATAATTGCCCGTAACTTATCACGAAGTTCGAAGCGAGACATTTTTTTGACATCAGTGTCGTCAATAACTATTGCAACATCGATGTCATTTGGTGCAGCATCGCCTCTGAACAGAGAGCCAACTGCAATGTAACTTACGACGTATTTTTCAAATTTTTTAATAGCCATATTTTTATGTAATTCAGCAACTTTAAGTGCAGATAGAAGACCTTTATCATAGAAGAGTGCAGATGTTGCAACCATTTGAATAATATCATATTTTGCGTCAAAACAGGCTTCTTTGAGCTCGGTGATAAGCATAACTTGCGGCTTAAAGTTTTCATTGATTTCTTTAGCAATCTTTGTCGTTTCTTCTGTGGATTTGACGATCAAATCTCCTTTTGCAAGGCCTTCTACTTTTGCATCATCAATGAGAATAAAAATATGAATTTCATTAGGATTGATTGTCTCTCCCGGTCGTGGCTGCAATGGAGGAAGGAGGGACATTCCTGTAATATCTGTACGAGTTTTTAGACATTTTTCTTTGAAAGTATCCAGTTCTTTTTGGATTTTAGAGAGCTTTTCCTGCTGTTCTGGAGTAGGTTTTGGTAATTCCATACCTGGCTTACTTTGCTCAGGTTCTTTTTTTTCTTGAGAAGCTGGATGTTTCGTCATTTTCCCTCTAAGAGTCTCTATCTTGCTTTATAAAGGTTTTGGTGGATAAAGTATTTTTTGCTTTTTAGTAAAGCTAAGATATTTTAAGGAAAAAAGAAGTCCCTTTTTATTCCATTTATTCTCGGTAAAAACTGCTTTCCTTCACATTCATCATATAAAGCAATCCGTGCAATAAATCTTTCTCTTTCAAAATCCTTTTCTGTAATACAGGCATACCTATCTTCAATTTGTGGTACCATCTCAGTGTGGAAAAAAAGTCGTTGTTCTCCAAAGAATAATGAAGGAATACGCTCTAATTGTACATATCTCCAATTTTCTCCAGCATCTCTACTATATTTTATGACTTTTCCTCTGTGAGAAAGAAGTGCTTCCATATTCAGTATTGCATGTAGGTCAAAGATTTTTGTCATTTTATCTAGAAGCATCAGATTGTCGTTCTAACTCTAATTTTTTAGATAATGCTACTGAGCCTTGATCCATATTATAGGCTTTGATAATCTCTTCAGAAAGTGCTTCTTCAATGGATTTTTTCTTCCCAAAAGATGCAGCATATGCACCTTGCACCATTAAACGTAATGCGTAATCAACTCTTCGTTGTGGAGCGCATTCTACTGCTTTTGGATACCGTGCTCCACCATATTCAATTGTTGTAATTTCTTCTCGAGGGGCAGCATTTTCCAAGGCTTTTACAAAAACTTCAACAGGATTTTTCTTTGATTTTTGTTCAATAAGGGAAAAGGTTTTTTCTACAATGATATATGCAGTTGTTCCTTTTCCACCACAGTGACCAGAAGTAATTTTATGTTTCTTTCCTTTGTGACCAGGAATCATCATTTTGTTAATCAAACGCTCTACAACATTGTATTTTGTTTTCCAAAATTGTGTTCCTACATTTCTTCCACCTGTTCGTGGAATCATGATTGGTTTGAGATTAATGTAATCTTGAAGACCTGGATCAGATACTCTAATACCTGATATGTCCCATCGATTGAAAATTTTGATATCGCTCATCTTCGTCCTTTCTCAATCTTTCCTCTAATTAATGCATTTAAGGATTGATCATTTACTTTGATTACTTGCCATCGAACACAAGGAATATCTCCCTTTGCACGACCCATTTTTCCACCAATACATTCGATAATAACTTCATCGTGCTCATCAACCATTTTAATTGCACCCATACCTGGAACAAAAGCAGTCACTTTTTTTCCATTTTTGATGAGTTGACATCGAATTGCCTTTCTCATTGCTGAGTTTGGCTGTTTTGCTTCTAATTGGATTTTTTCAAGAACAATAGCTTTTGCTTGTGCAGAGCCTCGTAGTGGATCAGATTTAATCTTTAAGTTGAAAAGTCTTCTTTTAAAATCTTTATTGAGTAGTTTGCTTACTTTTCTTCTTTTCTTTAATTTCGTTCCTGCATTTAAGCCGTTACTTTTTTTACCCATTGCTTTAGTAGGAAAATCTAGACTTTTTAAAGGTTTCTGTTCCTATTTAGATTACTTTTACTTCTACTTTGAAATATTTGTGTATAATGCCTTGAATTCGCTTTAAATTTGTCTTTTCTCGCCCATAAATTTGCCCTTTTTCTTTTGCATCTTTTCCTTTGATAAAAAGAATTCCTTCTTTCAATTCTGTTTCTGGGCGTAAGGGATACAGGAGATTCATGACAAACTTTTCAATGTTTTCGTTAAACTCTATAACACGCACTCTTTTTTTTGCAGAAAAAGAAAATCTCTTAATTTTTTCTCCTCCTTTCTCTAAAGCTTTTCGCAATTCTTTGGGATGAACTACAAAAACGAGGGTTTCATCTTCTATGAAAAAGTCTTTTACTTTTGCACCAGTTGACTTTTCAAAGAGGTTGATGAGACCAATGCTCTGCATATCATATTGAATCATTTTAGAAGGATAGAACGGAAACAGAGAATTGTTTTTTAGAGAGTGCACCTACTTCATGCCCGTTAATCTCTAGCTCAATAACATTCAATTTCCCCAACTTTTTGTAATATATGATTTTTTCTCGTACAGATGCTTTACAATCTGTTGCAAGAAAAACTGTTGATGCTTTTCCTCGTTTCAAATTCTTTACTGTTTCGTCAAGGCCAAAGGTACATTTTTCTTCCTTTAAAGCTTTCTTTAATTGCTCCACGCTCATTTTTTATTCTCCTTTGCTAGTTTTGTTACTAGACTTGGTAGACCTGTTCCTAAAGGAATAGGTTGATTTATCATAACATTTTCTACTACTGAATTCAACATATCTACTTCTCCAATAAGACTTGCATTGATTAAGTGCCTTATAGGTGTTTCGAATGATGCACGTGCAAGCACAGATTCTTTTTCTTCTGTAATACCTGACCTTGTAATACCTTTGATTTCTCCTCTTGCAGTCATGAGATCAGCAATAAACATAATATGTCGAATATCAATATCTAATCCTTGCTCACCAATAACCTTTGATGCTTCTGCAATAATTGTTTGCCGTGCAGCTTCAATTCCAAGATTCTTTGCAACTTCAAAAATATTATTTGTAATAGTTCGTGTGAAGTCTACTTCTGCAATTTTATAGGCTTCTTTGAGATTAGAACCTGAAGCAAGAAGCATGATTTCATTGTTTTCCATTTTTGGAATAACTTCTTGGATGCCATCAATACCATTTACTTTTACTTCTTTGATTCTTTCTTTTAAGGTGTATAATGCTGGAAGACCACCTTCTTTATTTTTTGGTGTTGCCGTATAACGCCCATCTTTGTCTGTAATATCTACGGTCTTTAAGGCATCTTTAATTCCTTTTACTGCTGCTTCTTCATTAATACCCAGTTCCTTCATACGCTTTTTATTGAGAACATATTCTACATGTAGTTTGAGAAGATTAATAGAAATTTCACTGAGTACTTCTTGGACTCTTATTTCTTTAATCTGCGCAATAATTTTTTCTAAATATTTTTCATCCTTGTTATAAGGTTTTTTTAAGTAAATTATCATTAATGGAGTACTTGGTTCTTTTCGTGCATCAAAGATTTCAATGAGACGTGGAAGGCCTAATGTAACGTTTACCTCAGCAACTCCTGCAAAGTGGAAGGTTCTCAGTGTCATCTGTGTACCAGGCTCTCCAAAAGATTCTGCTGTTACAATTCCTATAGCTTCTCCAGGTTGGATTTTTGCATATTTGTATTTCTCTTCAAGGCGTGCAAAGACTGTTTCTAATTGTGCTTTGGAAAGTTTTACATCTTTTGCTTCTTTCTTTACCTCTTCTATAAGAGGCGCTGGAATTCTTCCTTCAAATCGTTTTGCTGTTTCGTCTATCATTTTGTCTTCTTACTCACTTCATTTACTATTTTTTTTACATCAATTGTACCATTTTCAGATCTGGAGACATCAATGTTATCGTCACCATATGCGAATTGAATAATTGTTTTATTTGCATCCCTTACTGTTCCATCATATTCTACTTTAAGATCTTGTAATGCGTTTGCAAGTCTTCTATAGAGATATCCAGATTTAGGTGTTCTTAGAGCAGTATCCATCAGTGAGTCTCGTCCTGTCATTGCATGGAAAAAGAACTCTACTGGGTTCAAACCATTTTTGTAGCTGTGTCGTACAAATCCTTTTGCTTCTGGGCTTTTATCATGTTCTCTGAATAAGGAAAGGGTTCTATTTTTGTATCCTCTCTCAATTCGTCCTCCACGAAGTGCTTGCTGTCCTACCAAGATAGAAGTCTGTGCCAAGTTAAGGACATTTCCTTTTCCTGCACGGGACATAATAATTGCATTGTTTGTATCTGAAACAGTTTTACTGATCATTTTTCCTACAATATTCCTTGTCTCATTTAGCTTTTGCATAACCATGAGCTCTAAGGTTTGTTCTACTGTTTTTCCAGAAAGATTTTTGAGTTTTCCTTTTTCATATTGGTCAATAATATCATTTGCTGAAGTGATTGCATCACTAATTATTGTTTTTGCTTTCTCTCGAATATCTTCTGGAATATCTGCATCAGATGTTGTAATAGTAAATCCTCTTTTTTGTAAATATGCAATTCCTAATTTGAAAATCTTTCCAAAGATATCAACACATTCGGATCCAGAATAGGATCTGTTAATATCTCGTAAGAGTGTTCCGTTATCTTCTCCTATGGTTTTTGGATCAATTTGTCCAGATTTTAATTGCCCATTTTCAATAGTTACTTTATCATTGACAAAGTCAAAATTTTCTGGAAGGACTGCAGAGAAAATTTCTTTTCCTGTTACTTTTTTCTTAAATTTATTTAATTTTTTTGAATCTTCAACACCAATACTAATCAGAAGTTCTATTGCTTCTTCTTTTGTCATTTCTGTTCGATCATCTGTGAGTAAATAATTTCCTGTTACTGCATCTTCAATACAGCCAATAACGTTTAAACCATGTTTTGGGCTTGTGATTTGTGTTTCTACTTCCATTAATATTTCTGCTTCTGCTCTTGCCTCTTCTGTTTGAGGAATATGGAGGTTCATCTCATCTCCATCAAAATCTGCGTTATATGGATTACAGACAGAAGGGTTAAGTCTAAAAGATTTTCCAGGAAGAACTCTAATCTTATGACACATGATAGACATTCTGTGCAAAGATGGCTGCCTGTTAAAGATAGAAATATCTCCATCAAGCAAGTGTCTTTCTACAATTTGTCCAGGTGTAAGTTCTGTAAGAATAACTTCTTGTGTCTCTGCAGTAATTTTCTTTTTCTTTACTCCATCAAGAACATAGTTTGCTCCTGGATAGACTTTAGGGCCATTTTTAATGAATGTTTTTAACCAGTCTAGGTTCCATTCTGTTACTCGCTCTGGAACTGTTAATTCCATTGCAATGAGGGTAGGAACACCTACTTCGTTTAATTCGATCTTTGGATCCGGAGAGATAACAGTACGTGCAGCATAATTTACTCTTTTTCCTGCAAGATTATGTCTGAAACGTCCTTCTTTACTTTTGATTCTTTCTGTAATTGTTTTTAGAGGTTGTCCAGATCTGTGACGTGCAGGAGGAACTTGTGCAATATCATTGTTAAAAAATGTAGTAATGTGATACTGTAAGAGATCCCAGAGATCTTCTACAATTATTTCTGGTGCTCCTGCATTAATATTTTCAAAGAGTCTTTGATTAATCCTTACAATGTCAGATAATTTGTGTGTTAAGTCATCCTCTGCTCTTTCTCCTGTTTCAAGAGTAATAGATGGCCTCATTGTTACTGGTGGAATAGGGAAAACTGTCATGATCATCCACTCTGGTCTTGCGTATTGAGGATTCACACCGATAAGCATACAATCTGCATCTGAAATTTTTTCAAATCTTTCTAGGATTTCAATAGGGCTTACCCTTTTTGTTTCTTCCATGAATGTGCTTGGTTTTTCAAATTTCACTACATTTAATTTTGCTTTACAATGTGGACATTTTTTAACATTCTTTGCACCAGCACGGGCAAGTTTAGAGACTTTTGGAATAAGATCATCTTTACCCATTTCTTTGAGCTTGTCAATTTTTCCTTGATATTTCTGAATATTCTCATCATCAAGAAGAATTCTACTACATTCTTTACATGTTGTTTGTAAGAAAACATAAATTGCTTTGATATATGATATATGCAATGCTGGGCGACCAAGTTCAATGTATCCAAAGTGACCAGGACATTCTTTGAGTTTTCCATTACAGGTTCTACATCGCAATCCAGGATCAATAACTCCAAGACGAGTATCCATTAAACCACCCTCAACTGGATATCCTTCTTTATCATAAAGCTCTGGTGTTACAATTTTTACATGAGCCATTTTTTTAATTTGCTGTGGTGACAACAAACTAAAACTGATACTGCCAACTTTTTTGAATACGGTTTCCATTTTTTAGTATTTGTTTTTGAGGTTAATTTTTGGATAAATATTAAGTGATTTTAACTCATCCAATAAGAGTTTGAATGCGTAACTCATTTCTATAGAGTTTATTTCTGCATTTGCGCCACACTTAGGACATGATGCTCGTTTTTTGAGCCAGTCAAAGATTGCGACCATACCACAGCTTTCACAGATATGGAGGATTGTTTTATCAGAGTCAAATCTTTCTTTCAAGAGTAAGGATGCTCCATGAGCCACTAAACAGTCTTTCTCCATCTCTCCTAATCTCAGTCCTCCTCCAGCACTTCTTCCTTCGATAGGTTGTCGTGTAAGGAGTTGGATTTTTCCTGATGCACGTGCATGCATTTTGTTTGCAACCATGTGCTTTAATTTTAGATAATACATATTTCCAACAAAAATATTTGATTTGAATTCTTCTCCAGTAATTCCATTGTACATTCTTTCTGTTCCATTTTCTCTGAAGCCCAATGTGAGAAGCTCTGCTCGTAAATCTTTTTCTGATTCTGCAGAGAATGTCGTTCCATCAATTTGTCGTCCACCAAGTGCTCCTACTTTTCCACCAATGACCTCAATTAAATGTGAGATAGTCATACGAGATGGAATAGAGTGTGGAGAGAAAATAATATCAGGGACTATACCTGATGTTGTAAAAGGCATGTCTGCTTGTGGAACAATTCTTCCAATAACTCCCTTCTGTCCGTAACGAGAAGCAAATTTATCTCCTGGTTCTGGAATTCTTAAATCTCTTAATCTAATTTGAATAAGTTTGTTTCCTTCATCATTTTCTGTAAGAACAACCATATCAACCACACCATGTTCCCCATGCTTTACTGCAATAGAACTCTCTCTTCGTGTGTTTGCTGCAATACTAAATTCTTCCATTTCTCCTAAAAATCTTGGAGGTGAAGTTTTTCCGATAAGAACATCATCTTCTTTGACTTTTGCTTCTGGGAAGACAATTCCATCATCTTCTAGGAAGCGATAGTCCTCTTCTGTTCTATATGCTTTTACTTCTTTGTCTGGAACACCTATTTCATCAATAAGCCCCCCTTGGTATCGAAGTTCATCTGCATTGTATGGTCTAAAGTAAAAAGAACGTGCTAGGCCTCTTTGTATAGAACCTTCATTGACAATTAATGCGTCTTGCATATTGTATCCATCATAGCTGAGTAAGGCAATGGTTACATTTTGCCCTGAAGGATGTTTTTCATATTTTGAAATATCATGCATAAATGTTTTTACAATTGGTCTCTGAGGATATTGTAAAATACTAATATCTGTATCCATTCGCAATAAGTAATTGCTTGCATATAAACCTAAAGCTTGTTTTTGTGTTTTGGATCCTCTGTTCAGACGAGAACTTTGTCCAAAGTTGGCATATGGAACAAGAGAAGTAATAAGGCCTAAAATTGTTACTGCATCAATTTCCATATGTGTATGCTCTTTTGTCAAATCTTTGTCTGTAAGAGCAACTAATGCATTCTCTTCTTCGTTTGCATCAAGATATTCTAAAACTCCTTGTTCAAGGAGGTCTTGCCATCTCATATCATTAGAAGCTAATTTTTTCATGTGTTCATCTGTAAGGAGAGCTTTTCCATTTTCAACAATGATTAATGGTCTTCGTACTCTTCCTGTTGCAGTAAAAATAGAAACCTCATCAAATTCTGATTCATAATTAATATTTATTGTTGTGTGAAGTTTTTGTTTTCTTCTCTCTTCAATGAAATTTTTTACAAAATCTTTTGGATGTTCTATAGTCCCAATATATTTCTCATCTAAATATACATCAGTCATTTCACTAACCTCACACCTAAATTTTCTAAGGATCGTTTTAATTTTTCTTCAGGAACTTCTTCTTGTGTTACTTGGCAAAGCATAGCTTGATTTTTTCTTAATCCAATAGGGGTTCCTTCTGGAGTTTCAATAGGACAAAGTCTTCCCCAATGTGTAGAGTGAATTTCTCTGGCTTCGAAGTTTTCTTGAGTTGCAGAAAGCAAAGATACAACTCTCCCTAAGTGAGACATAGTATCAAGATAATTTACTCTAGCAATGTTTTGACTAATTCCTCGTCTTCCACCTACCCATGCTCCTGTTGCAATTGCACTTTTTAATCTGGAAGTTAAAAGTTTGTCTCTAATAATAATTTTTACAGATTGGAATTTTCCTCTTTTGACAAGTCTTTGGAAATTATAAAGGATATCATTTACTAAGACCCTCATGTTCACTCTGAACAAATCTGCAAGCAAATCTCCTGGGAGTTTTAATTTTTTATTTTTGTAGTGATCCTTATCAGTATTTGCTTTTTTATCAATGGAAACTTGAAGGAATTTCTTTGTTAATTTACATAAGTGGTATGCTTTGTTAATTCTCTCTTTAGAGGTAATCCCAATATGTGGAAGGAGATAATGATCTAATTGTTCTGTTGTTTTTTCAATTTTTATTTCTCTTGGTTGTGTTAAGCCAATTTTCTTCGCAATGAATTCAATTGCATCATCAGACGTTTTTGTTTCTGCAGAATTATACAGATTAATGTATACATCATCATATTCTTTCTCATCACAAATTGCATCCATAATATCTTTATCTTTTGTTAGACCTAAAGATTTTATGACTGTTACAAGAGGGATTCTTTTGAATTTTGTAAAGGAGAGATAGAAAATACCATCTTTCATTTGTTCAATAACATGAGGGATACTATATGGACCCCTTTGAGAGAAAATCTTTGCAGTATGTTTGCTCGGACCAGTTTTACTGTGTTGGAAGAAAACTTTGTTTGGAAGAAGATCTTCTACTGTGATGATTACTCTTTCATTTCCATTAATGATAAAATATCCTCCTGGATCTGTTGGGTCTTCACCATGTTCAATTAATTCTTCTTCTGAAAGTTTATACAAGTGACAATATTTTGATCGTAACATGATAGGAATTTTTCCTATTTGAGAAACAAAAGATTCTCTTTGAATGCCATCAATGAAAGCAGAAACTTCTAAATAAATTGGAGCAGCATATGTTAATTTTCTCATTCTTGCTTCAATAGGATAAATATTTCTTCTTGACCCATCCGCTTCAGTAATTTGTGGTTTTTCAATCCAAATTTTATTGAATTTTATGGTAAATTCTTGAACATCAGGAGGAAGAATTGTTGGTATAATGTCTCCAATCTCCTCTACTGTTTTTTGTAATTCAGTATCAATAAATTTGTTAAAAGAAGCTATACTGGATTCAATAAAAGAATGTTCTTCAAAATATTTTTTGATAATGAGTTGATTTGGACTAACCATTGATAACCGCCCTATAATAATTTGCTTTTCCAGAAGTTGGGCTATTTCTTTCAATTAGGATAATGTCTCCTACTTCTGCATTGAGATTATGAATAGCTGGATCAGATTTGAGAATTTTTGGTAACTGGTTTATAGAAATGTTTAATTTTTCCAATAATGCATTCGCCTCTTCCATAGACATTTTACTATGTTTAGGGACAAGGATGTGGGCTGTTATATCAACACTTATATCCATTTTTATTTTTGCAAGCTCTCCTTCATTACATCCTCTTTTTTTTTGATGAGCCGGACGGGATTTGAACCCGCGACCACCTGATTTCTCTCGTTTGATAAAAGTTTCACCACAGGTTCAATCCCTTGAACATGATCTTCCTGTCAGGTGCTCTACCAAACTGAGCTACCGGCCCCTGAACGCCCTGACCGGGATTCGAACCCGGGTCGTGACCGTGACAGGGTCACATGATAGGCCAACTACACTATCAGGGCAGGTAATACCCTTCTTTCTTGAATGATAGTGTTCACTAATGCCTCGGTAAATTGGAATAATGAACTCTTTTTGTTATGGATTGGAAAGAAGGATCTGTTCATAGAGTTAGCTGAAAAATTTAGACTTTATATAGTTTTTGCTTTTTTTAGCTATAAGAATGCTCTGAGTACTTTTTTAATTCTTTTATAATAGGTCTTTTTTCCTTATAAGTATTTCTGTGGTTTAGAAGTTATTTGTATAATGAAGAAAGTTTTTCTCTGAGTTCTGTTTCTTTTCCTTCTTGTAATAAATCTTTTGTGAGTTCTACAATTTCTTCTAAAGTAAAAGCAGCTTTTCTCTTTTCTAAAGCATTCTTTTCAGGTGACGCGCTTCGCGCAACGAGACCTTGCGCCTCTGGCACTACCCCGACAAGACGACCATCACCGCCATCTAGATCACCGTTGCCATCCGCATTGGAGCCGTCGCCGCACCTATTGACACAGCACGACCGCCCAGTAGTAACATTCTTGGCTGGAGCCAAAAATACATTCATATTTTGGCCTTCATAATTATATCTTGTTTTCAGTTCTTCTGCAACAGCTTTTCTATACTCTTTTAGAAGTTCTGTATCATCTTGTGCAAGAGCTAACCAGACTGTTGCAAATCTCTCTTTTTCTACTTGTTCTCGAGTAAATTCAGGAGCATCAGTAGTTTGTGCATAGAGTTCATCAGAAAGAACAAGCGCACCATTACTTAATTTAGATTCAGGATTTAATGATCGAAGAAAAGGAGCATTCACTACTACTTTTATCTTCCCATCAGGATGATACAAAACACCATCACCAGTATCAAAGTAATTTGTCCAAATACTATCGCGTACAGCTTGGATACTTGCTTCATGAGCAGTACCTTTATACTGCTTCCCAAAGTCTGCATCTCGCACTTCAATTCGTCTTTCCATTAATTGTTTTGTAGAAAGAGGAACACGACCAGATGCCAATAACAAAGGTATTTGATCAATAATCCTTCCATAAAATTCTCTATATAATTCACCTTCACATTCCAAATTTAATGATAATACCATTTTTGTATTAAAAAAAGAAAAAGTACTCTTATTTAAATCATTCGATGAGTATAGAATCCCCATTCTTGAGCACATGCACATCTTTATCTCGAACATAGCCTAATTCTTCTGCAAGATCTGCAAGGGGGTTTAGAATGGTAATGTCTCCTTGTGCTGGGATAATATGCTTTGGTTTTAAGAGTTCGATAAGATCATGATGGTCTTCTCGTGCCAAATGCCCAGAGGTGTGAATATCTTTGAATAAGCGTACACCTTTTTGTTTGAGTTTTGCTTCCATTGCAGCTCGATTTGCAATATTAATTGGTGCAGGAATAACTTTACAGGCAAAAATAACTTGATCACCTTGTCTGAACTCATAAGGTAATTCTTTTGTTGCGATACGCATAAGAATAGATCGAGGTTCTCCTTGATGACCAGTACAAATGACCAGATATTTCCCAGGATTTTTTTGTACATCTTGTAGTTTCTTTCTTACTTGATCTCCATATTTTGCAATATCTGCCTCTTTTGAAAAATATACAAGGCCTATATTTTCTGCAGCAGAAATATATTTGTTCATTGAACGCCCGAGAATAATTATTTTTCTATCCATCTTTCTTCCAAACTCTATGATAGATTTTAAACGAGCAATATGTGAAGCAAAAGTTGTTACGATAACAAGATGCTCTTTATCTTCAATACCTAACATGACGTCCTTGAGCATTTCTTTTGCGACAAGCTCAGAAGGAGTTTTCATTTCTTCATGAGAATATAATGCATCTACAACTAAGAGTTTTACTCCTTTATCTCCTAATTCTTTCATTCGTTTGTAATTTGGCTTTGGCCCTAATGTGGGATTATTATCTAATTTGAAATCGTTCCCATAGAGAATAATTCCCTCAGGAGTATGGAATGCTGCAAGCATTGTTTGTGGAGTAGAATGAGGAATAGGTAAAAATTCTAGAGTGATGTTTTCTGAAATTTTTACAGAATCATTTCCGTTGAGAATACGAAGTTTATTTTTTAACTTAACACCTTCATCTTTTAAAATACTTTTAAGAACTTCAATGGTGTATGGAGAACCAAAAATAGGGCAATCATATGCTTCTGCAAGATGAGGGACTGCACCAATATGGTCTAAGTGACAGTGAGGAAGGATAATTGCTTTTACCTTTGCTCTCCAGTCTTTGATCACTGCATCATTAGGGACAACATGGAGATGAATGAGATCTTCTCTTGTGAGGGTTGTTTTTACTATTTCTTCGTCTTGCAAGCGAACTACTTCTGGAAGATAAAAGCCCATATCACAAATAATGACTTCATCATTTATTTTAAAGGCACACATATTCATACCTACTTCAGAATAGCCGCCAATTGCACAAAATTCTATTGCCATATTTCTTTTTGTTTTCTTTAGATTTATATACATTTCGTGTAAAGATCTGCCTCTTTTTCGCAAGCTATTTAAGTTTTCCATGTATTTAGAGCGTATGAGTGATTCTTTTGAACTTTTTCGTGAATATTTTTTTCCAAGTATGTGTGGATTAAGCACTCTTGTAGGAATTTTTTTTGGATTGCATTCTCTTTACAAAAAACAATATCAAGAAGGGTATGAAAAAGGGGAAAAAGATCAATACAGAAAACTCCAACAATTTTTTTATGCACATGATATCCATTTTATACAAAGAAATCCACAACAAAGAGATGATGTTCGTTATGAAAATCTTGACACGCTTCTGGAGAATTTAGGGAAAAAAACTAAAAATCAAGACTATCACCTATAGAGATATCTGTTGTTGTTCTTTTGTTGAGTTCTAAAACATATTTTGCAGGATTTTTTGGAGAGACTAATGGATGAAAAGGAAAGACAGTTTTTTTATCTACAATTTCTTTTTTTTCGTTTATCCAAAGCACATCAATAGGAAAAAATACAAAAAACGTATGGATGCTTGTTTGTACAATGCTTTCTTGATTTGCAACAAGGAGTATTGCTTCACCACTATTGAGTTTTGCATGAAACATAAGGCCTAGCGTACGAGAAAATATTGTGCCACAAACTTTTACTTTTCTTGCAAGGAGCTTTTTTTTATGGTAAATAGTTATTATTGGCATATCCTTAGAATATCAATAAAATTTAAAAGGCTTTAGGCTATTTTCTTTTTGTGGCAGTACGACAACTCAAACAATCTTTGCAGCGTTTACAAGAAACTTTGATTAGAAGATCTTATTATGCTGATAAAGATGCAAAAGGATTTAGGACTAAAAATTATAGTGCACAGATAGCAAGTACACTCAAATCTTTAGAGGATCAATTGTGGACAAGTGTAGGAGAGATTGACACCAAGGAGAGAAGGTTAGAGCTCTTTGTACTTTATGATAGTTTAAAGAAAACACAAGATGTGCGTAGCATGCTTCTTATTCTTTCACGCATGGATGAATTGCTCCGAGAAATCAAGGATAAAGATGATCTCAAGTTTAATGTATCTCGTATTCCCGAAGAAGTGAAAGAAGAAGTTATGGTAGATTTAGATGAGTTGCGAAAATGTTATGATACAAAATGTTATCGTAGTTGTATTATTATTTGTGGAAGGCTTTTAGAAGTTGCTTTGCATAGAAAATATTATGAAACTACAGGAATAGATATTCTTGAAAAACATCCTGATGTTGGTTTAGGAAACCTTATTGCAAAGCTTGTAGAAAAAGAAGTTCATTTAGGCCCTGGATTGACACAACAGATTCATTTTATTAATAATGTGCGCATTTCCTCTGTGCATAAGAAAAAACAGGTGTTTCTGCCTTCTAAAGCTCAAGCAAATGCTACCATTCTCTTTACTTTAGACACATTAGAAAAATTATTTTAGTTTTGTTTCGAAATGATTATAAATAGTAAAAATTGAAGGGGAGACTTTATGACATCTTCTCGTCTATCATTGCAGGAATTTCTTCTCAAAATACCTTCTCTAGAGATCCTTTCTATAGAAAATTGCGTGAAAGGGGAAGATGAGGATATTACTGTGCAAATGTATATGGGAGATGAACTTGTTGCAAGTAGTCATCAAAAAGATCTTTTTGAGGCAGACCATCCTTTTTCTTCTCTCGCTTATTTTTTAGGTATAGAAAGAGATTTAGAAGAGAGGAAAGATGCAGAAATTTTATTTGTCAATGCACTGGCCTATAGAGGCTTAGCGCATTTATATCTTACAAGAGCAACGTTTGATTTTTCTTTTATATTTTCTGAAGAACGAAAATATATCACCAAGGGAAATCTTCGTAGAAGTACAGATGATTCTCTTCGTAATCTTGCACGTATTGGTATTTTAGAAGAAATTACTCCCCCTGGTTTGAGTCATTTTTACACTTTTTCTAGATTACACTTGGCAAAGTATTCTATAGAACTTCCTTATCATTCCATACAAAAGCTATAAAAGAAGATTTATTATCTTTGCAGTATGATTATCCTTTACCGCTTTCTTCATTGTTCTTATTGTGATTATGTACAAGAGTTTATGGATGAACATGCAATCATTTATGAAGTTGTTCTTGTCCTGAAGGATAAAAAACCTCAAGAAGTTCTTTCTACCGGAGGAACTGTCCCTGTTATCAAAGACAATGGTAAACTTATTTCTGATTCATCAAAAATTATTGCATATCTACGGAGCAATCACCTGGCAAAGCCTGCATAATTTCATCTACAGAATATTTTATATTTGTTTTTTCTATAAATCTTTGCTGTAGAAATTTTGCTGTATCTGTTTTTTTCCCCTCTTGTTTTAAGGGATATTCTTTCTTTAGTGGGGAGCATTCAATATAGTTTTCTTTGTTTATTCCAATATAGAGTTTTATAATGGGCTTAAAATATTCTCTTTTTCCATGGATCATAAATGCCCCTTTGGGAAGACCAAGTTCTTTTTTTACCTGATCAGGAGCAATAGCATAGACTTCTGCAGTAGTTAAACCTTGAGTCCATGCACGAGAAAAAGACGCTGTTGCTTGTGCAGTTTCTTCTTTTGCCATCTTTGGAATTTCTTTTCCTTCTGCTTTAATAACAAAGAAAGGAGAGCCTGCAAGATCTGTATGAAAGACAAGATCTGTTTTTTCTGTATGTTTTTTTACAAGGATTTCATTTGTTGTTGCATCTCTTCCTCCAATGCAAAGAAAACCATCACTTGAGATGAACCAACGAAACTTCATATACCATTTTTTTTGTGGTGCTTCCACATATTTTTTTTGTTCTTGTTTTTTTTCTTCTTCAAAAAACATTTTTTTCTTTGTAAGTTCTATAGTCTTTTCTATGCCTTCCACTTTTCTTTTTGCTTTTTTTGATTTTTCAAAATACAATGCAGCATTTTCTTCGAGAGACTTTGTTGTATCTAAGACTAATTTCATAGGGTTTTAGAATAAAAGAGACCTTAAAAAACTTCCGTGTTAAAATAGGGGGTATTGTTTTTGTATATCATCTAAATTTTTTCCTACTCTCTCTGTAAAACTTAAATCTCTACGAAAATAGACTTTATCAGAAAAATTTTCAAGGATATATTTTTTTACTGTTTGGCCATATAAAACAGGGATAGTTACTATACTTTCTAGGGTGCTATTTCTCATTACAAAAAGAAACCCTGCATTTCCCTTATTGTTTGGAAATTCTGGATGATAGGAAATATGGTCTACTTCAAATCTTCTTCTTAGCAAACGTGAAATGGTAAAAAGAGATTGTTCATCTTCTAAAGAACATACCCCTGCACTTTCTACATAATTAAAAAAAGTTTTTGTAGAAATTTTATGTCCAGTTTGCATTGCTCTTTTACTTTTAGCTTTCTTTTTAAGATTTATGCTTCTTATGCTATTCTTTGTAATGCAATTTCTGCAGATTCTCTAATTTCTTTATCTTTATCATGCAGAAATTCCTTAATGAAAGGAATGAAAGACTTCTCTCCTAGAGTCCCCAATGCTAAAAGTGATTCATGCCTCACAAAAATATTTGGATCTTCTTTTGCGGCTTTCATTAATGGTAAACCTGCTAATGAAGAACAGGCTGTTTCACCTAAAGAAAATGCGCACTCATGGCGTACGATGGGTGATGGATCTGTTTCTAGAGCTTTTGCTAAAGCCGCAATGGATTCTTCATCTGTACCATTTTCTAAATGAAATGCTGCTTGAATACGCTCTTCTTGTGTTTTGCTCAAATCTAGGATTATTTTTTTATAGTCCATAGAGTTTTTTGTATGCAAAAATTATTTAAAGCTTCTTGTTTTGCAGATGGCTATGGAAATGCATACAATCAAAGCGAATCCAGCATGGATCAAAGACAAAAAAGTGGCAGAAGATTTTGCTATTTATGAAGTTCCTCGATGGGATGATATTAAAGATTTTATATTTGATAAAGAAGGATGTTATGTTCTCATTAAAATCTATCGGGAAACACATGATATTGGTGTTGCTATTTGTAATCAAGAGCATATTATTCTTAAAGAATTTCGTGGAAGAAGGGCACAGGATATTTACAGTGCTATTTTTAGATATGATAAGGAGCATAAAAAAGCTTGGTTCAATATTGTTGATCATGCAGCATATCTTGGTAAGGAATTAAAGAAGGCTGAAATTTGTCTTGCTTTGGGTTCTGATTATTATCAAGAATAAATTTTTCTTTTTTTATCAACATAAATAATAAAGAAGAATAGTCTTTGTTTTTCTTATTTTTTTTCTTTACTTCATCTTTTATTTGAAATCCCAAGGATTTGTAGAGCCTTACTGCAGGAATATTATCTTTCATTACACTGAGTGTCAGTTTTTGTAATTTTAAATCTTTACATCCATAGTTCATAATCCAAAGCATTGCAGTTTTTCCAATTCCTTTTCCCCGAGAGTTATTTTCTCCTATTGCAATAAAAATATCTGCTGATTTTCGTGTTTTATTGATATGAGAAATTCCAATGATCCCTATAGGTATTTCATTCTGGCATATTGTAAAAAATTTCTTGTTTTTTGTTTGTTCATATTTTGAAAACCACTCTTTTTCTTTTGAAAGACTGGTTTTTTCTTCAAATGTACCTCTTAGATATCGATTTACTTCTGGATTATTAAACCACTGCACACGATATGGAATATCTTTTCTTTCATGTTTTCTAAATGTAATCATCTTCTTATTTGGGAATTGGAAATTTAAAAGGGTTTGCACTTGTCTCAAAAGCTTTTTAAAGTACTTCTCTTACCAAAATTCTATGCAACAACTCTCTGAAGAAGCAAAGAAAGAATTGGAAAAACAGCAATATCGTGTTATTGGGAAACATAGTGCTGTGAAGGTTTGTGGTTGGACTAAGAAAATGATTAAAGGAGAAGGTGGTTGTTACAAATTAAAATTCTATGGGATTATGAGCAATCAATGTATGCAGATGACTACAAGCATTAGTTGCGCGAATCGCTGTAGTTTTTGCTGGAGAGGATATAAGGCTCCTGTTGGAAAAGATTGGGAATGGGATGTGGATGAACCAGAGGAAATTTTGAAAGGGAGTCTTCATGCCCATAAAAAACTGCTTGATGGTTTTGGAGGAAATCCAGAGGCGCATAAAGGTGCATACGAAGCTTCAAAGACTGTGAGGCATGTTGCACTGTCTCTTACTGGAGAGCCTATCACTTACCCTAAAATGAATGCCTTATTAAAACGATTTAATCAAGAGCATATTTCTACTTTTATTGTTACAAATGCGCAATACCCTGAAGCAATACGAGATTTAGAACCCATTACTCAATTGTATATTAGCGTTGACGCGCCGAATAAAGAATTATTGAAAAAAGTAGATGTGCCCCTGTTTTCTGATTTCTGGGAGAGATTATTAAAAAGTTTAGATTATTTATCACAAAAGAAACAAAGAACATGTATTCGATTGACTTTGATTAAGGATGAAAATATGTGTGACTTTGAAGGCTATGCATCTCTTATTCATATTGGTGATCCTGATTTTTTGGAAGTAAAAGGCTATATGTTTGTGGGTGCTTCTCAGCAACGATTGAATTATAAAAATATGCCCTTACATGAAGAAATTGTTGTTTTTAGCAAAGAACTTGTAGAGTTTCTTCCAGAGTATGAGATTGTTTCTGAGCATATCCCTTCTCGTGTTGTCATGTTTGCGAAAAAAAAATTTAAAAAGAATGGAAGGTGGTATACTTGGATAGATTTTCCCAAATTTCATGAGCTTGTCCTTTCTGGAAAAGAATTTTCTTCTGAAGATTATTTACGAGTAACACCACAAGTAGGTATTAGTGGAAAGGGTACTCTTGAACATAATGCGCAACTTCAAGAGCAAAGGCGAAAGAAAAAAGAGAGCATGTATGTGAATGAAGATACTGCTGAATTAGATTTTTGGAAAGAATAGTTTTTTAAAGAAAAGACTGAGAATTTTTTAGGTGAAAAGCTTTCGACAAAAGGCCTATGAATATGTTGTGGAGACTGTTGGTATTTCTACAGAAGTTACTCCTTTTTTTGCAGCATATGAAACTTTAGTTGTTAACATGAGCAATGATGTTTCCCAAGATGCTCGAACGTATGGAGCAGTGATTTTGTTTATGGGCTTAGGGGCATTATTTCAAAAAGGAAGAGAGAGTTCAGAAAAATTTTTTAGAATTGCTCAACGTTCTTCATGGGTTCGGCCTGTGCATGACATAGCATATAATGCTGTATTCTCTGCTGCTGTCGCACCCCCTTTATATTTCCTTTCTGGTGAGAAAGAGCTTGAAAAAATATTTTGGGGAACTGTTGGTGGTGCAGTTATAGGAATTATTAATGGCATACCTGTAGGGTATACTCTTGATGTGTTTCGTGATTTAGGAGGAATTAAAGTGTGTGAAAGGCCATCATATCCTCCTTTTTTACGGCATGCATCTGCTTCTCGAAAAGCAGTTTGCGCCCTAGGATTGCTGTTTGCTTCAGGAGCTTTCACTACTGGAATTTATGCTGTGCATGAACAAGGATTTTCTTTGGAACAGATTATGGAAAGTCAATCTTCTGATGAAACAAAGGAAGAATAGAAAAATGGTGGATCATATCTGAGAGCATTATTGCTAAACCTATATCTAAAAAAGTTATTGCTACTCCATTCAGAATAAAATCAGGGAATAAAGTTATAGGGAAGAAAAAGCCAGGAATAACAAGCAAAATACCTAAATACATATGATGCACGCGCATAGGAAAATTAAACTTCTGCTGCATTGTTTTACTATGAACATTAAAGCCAAAACGGAGTATATATGTAATTAACTCTATAAAACACGCAATCCAAATAATGAAAGGGATGTTCATAGACTATAAGATATATAAACTACTTAATATATTTACCTTGTATGGATTTTCATCCCAAATATATTTTTCAAGATGTGACTAAAATAAATCCTACAATTCTAAATGGGAAGAAACTTTTGATATTTGATATTGATAATACCCTTTTTTATTCTGAAACTACTCAAAGCAGAAAGGATATTATCCAATGGTTTCATAGAATTCATAAAAAATATCCTTGTGTTTGTTTTTCTAATAGTTTTAGTATTCGAAAAAGAAAAGAGGCTATTGAGAAAACTTTAGCCTGTGCAGTTTATCTGAGTAAGTATAAGAAACCTTCCCTAGATTTATTTCAAGAAATTACTGGAAAATATAAAGTGCATGCAAAAGATGTTGTTGTTATAGGAGATTTTCATTTTACTGATGTTTTGTTTGCAAATAGAAACCATGCAACAAGTGTCCTGGTACGGCCTATTGGTGGAGAAAGAAAACTCAGCCTTATGTTTGCCCGTGTTTTAGAAAATTTTCTTTTACTTATCTTAGATTTTTTGCATAATTTTTAGGGAGGGTATTTTTCTTTTTAAATTTCTTCATAAGCCTTATAAAGATTCTTTCTTTTTTTTGTTTATGCTCAAAGAAGGAACAGAAGCACCAGATTTTCAATTGAAAGATGCAAAAGGAAAGGAATGTACACTTTCTCAGTATAAAGGAAAGAAAGTTATTCTCTATTTTTATCCTAAGGATGATACACCTGGTTGTACAAAAGAAGCTTGTGATTTTCGTGATAATATTGGAATTGTGGCAAATAAAAAGGCTGTTGTTTTAGGTATTAGTGCAGATTCAGAAGCCTCTCATGGAAAGTTTACACAAAAGTTTGGATTGCCTTTTACCTTGCTTTCTGATCCTGAGAAAAAAGTTATCCAGGCTTATAAGGCATGGGGAGAGAAAAGTATGTATGGGAGAAAATATATGGGCATCTTCCGAACAACGTATGTGATTGATGAGAAAGGGAAAATCCTTAAATCTTTTGAAAATGTAAAAGTTCCAGGGCATGTAGAAGAGGTTCTTTCACTTTTGTAGTTTTGTTATTTTTCTTTGTAATTTTTTTGTTTCTTTTTCTACAGTGAGATTTGTTTTATGAATATAGATGCATTCAGCATCTTTTGTGAGAAGAAAATATGTAGGAATAGCCAAGAATCTCTCCTTTGTTTGTTCTACGTATGCTCTATTTAATTGAAGAAGAGAAACAGTTGGCAAAAGGATATTTGGTGCATGGTGCTTTTGTTTTTCTTTGATTTCTTTTATTTTCTTTCTTGCTGTGTTTAGGTCATCTCCTGCCATATCGTATAAACCAAGAACACGAATGTATTGTTCTAAATTATTTAAGAAAGGTATGTCAGCTATACAAGGTGGGCAATATGCACCCCATGCATGTGCTAATATGGGATTGCCATAATATTCTGAGAGTCGTGTTGCCTTTCCATCTTCGTTAAAGCCTTCAAGGTCTGGAAGCCTAAAAGAGTTTGCATATGCCTTTCGTGGTAGACAAAGTGCTGAAGCCACTACCCCTTCTAAGAATCTTCTTCTCTTAAGCATATCTTGGGAAGTTTTGTTAGAGTATATAAATTTGTCACCTTATTACAGAAAGGATTTCTAAAGAGAACCTTTATATAGTCCTATTAAATTCTTTTAAAAAATGAATAAAAGAAATTTAATAAATATTCTTCTCACAGAAGCCTTTGCTTTAGCTACAAGTGCTTGTTGTAATAACCAAAATTATTATTTTGATGGTATGATAGGAGATGAACATGCCGTTTTTTTGGAAGATTGTACATTGAGTCAAAATAGATTATATATAACAAGAACTGATGGAACAATTGTAGGATATTATGATAATAATAATGATTTTAAAATAGATATTCTAACAATTACAAAATCTAGAGGGGTTTCAGATTATTATAGTGATAATGAACTATACAAGGATTTCTTTGCTGTAGGAGAATCTCAATTTCGGACATATCTTGAAAAAATTCTTGTACTTAAACAAAAAAAAGCTTTGGATGATATCAATTACTAATCTTTTTATATTTTTAGGAAAAAGCTTTTATAGTTTTTGGCTCAATAAACTTTAAAAAGGTGTATTTTTGAAAAGAAGCTATGGCAATACAAGAATTTGAAGCTGAAGTTATTTCAAAAAAAGATTTGACAAAAGATGTGATTGAACTTTCTTTCACTCTACCAGAAACATTTGACTTTTGTGCAGGACAATTTGTTATGCTGCGGCTTTTTCATGACAATGTCTATAAGTTTAAGTCCTATTCTGTACTTAGTCCTCCCTCACAAAAGGGAAGACTTGACCTTTGTATAAAAATTATTGATGGTGGCTTTGCTTCTGAAGCATTTAAAGTTATTTCTATCGGAGAGAAGATTACCCTTCGTGGGCCTTTTGGGCAGTTTATGTTTAGAGATCAAGCCCCAGAAGCTTGGTTCATTGCTACCGGTACGGGTGTTGCTCCTTTCTTTTGCATGCTCAAAGAATACCTTCCTAGATCAGAAAAGAAATTTCGTTTGATTTTTGGTGTGAGAAAGAAAGAAGATCTTTTTTATCAGGAAGAATTCCAAGCTTTAGAAAAAAAATATCCTCATTTTCATTATTTTCCTACACTTTCTCAAGAAGAATGGGAAGGATATTCTGGAAGAGTACAAAAGCATCTTGGAGAAGATCTGCAAAATAAGGATTTTTATATATGTGGATTGAAGGAAATGGTGTTAGAAACACAACAATATTTATTAGATAGAGGTGTTGCACCAGAAAGAATACACTTCGAGAGGTACTCCTAAAAGATGAAAGCCAGTATTACAGATATTATTGATACAAGTAAGGATCTTCTAGTTCTGGGAATTTTTCAGGAAGATGAAGATATGAGTTATGAATTCTTGAATACCCTTTTTGCAAAAGAATTGCAAGAAGCAATTGGTCTTGGAATGTTTAAAAAAACATATGGAGAAGTGTATCCTACAAAGTTTGCAGGCTTAGGATATAGAAGAGTGCTTGTTCTGGCTTTAGGTGCAAGAGATGAGATGAGTCTTGAACGGGTAAGACGATTGATGAGTAAAGCAGTGAGCTATACAAAATCCTATAAGTTTGCATCTTTCTCGACTAATATTCTTTCTCTTATTGAAAACACAGGAAGATTTGGGTCTGAAGAATTAGGACGAGCAAGTGCTGAGGGCTTGTTGCTGAGTGAGTATTCTTTTAAAAAATATTTACACCCTAGTCCTGAATTTATAGAAAAAGATATTGAAGCTGTTACAATTACTTGGATGAAAGACAAAGAGGGATTTTTGAAAGGATTTGAGGAAGGAAAAATTATTGCAGAGTGTACTAATTTTGCAAAGGATCTTGTCAATGAACCCCCTATGGTGATGACACCTGCATATATGGAAAAAATTGCAGAAGAGATTGCAGAAAATAAAAATATTAAACTTCGTGTATTAGATAAAAAAGATCTAGAAGAAAAGGGATTTGGAGCAATCCTTGGAGTAAGTAAAGGAAGTGAGCATGCACCAAAATTATTGATCTTAGAATATCATGGAAGTGAAGAAGGACCTGTTACAGCAATTGTTGGAAAAGGGATTACTTTTGATACAGGAGGATATAACATCAAGCCTACTGGTTCTATGGAAACAATGAAATGCGATATGGGTGGTGCTGCGGCAGTCCTTGCTACTATTAAAGCAGCAGCTGCATTAGGATTGAAGAAGAAGATTATTGGTGTTGCGCCTGTGTGTGAGAATGCAGTGAGTGGTAGTGCATACAAACCTGGTGATATTCTTTTGGCTTATAATAAAAAAAGCATTGAAGTCACAAATACTGATGCAGAAGGAAGATTGGTTCTTGCTGATGCATTAGCCTATGTTGAAGAAAAATATAAGCCTGATGTTATCATTGATTTAGCAACACTTACAGGTGCTTGTGTTGTTGCTTTAGGTTCACAGATTTCCGGTATTGTTTCTACGCACAAAGAGCTTCAGGATGCATTACAAAAAGCTGGGGATATCAGTTATGACCGTGTATGGCCGTTACCTTTACTTGAAGAATATAAAGATAGTATGAAAGGGACTGTGAGTGATCTTAAGAATACTGCAGTGAATGGCTATGGCGCAGGAAGTATTACTGCTGCAGTGTTCTTGCAGAATTTTGTGATACAGCAAAAATGGGCGCATATTGATATTGCTGGTCCTGCATTCCTTGCTGAAGGCAGGGATTATTTGCAAAAAGGTGCAACAGGGACTGGAGTGCGCTTGCTCAGTTACTATTTTTTACGAAATTAATATGCCAGAGAAAGCTTTTTATACAAGCATTTTATTTTTTATTTTATGGAATTAAGTGGAGAGCGATTACAAAAACTAAAAGAGGCTTATTTACAGTGCCCTGAAGGAATTGAATTTCTTTTAGAAGAATATGATAAAGGAATTTCTCTTTCAGTTCTTATTTCTCGACCAAAAAAAAGTAACACAAGGAATGAAGAATTTCTCTTTCATGATGCCTATTTTTATCGTTCTGATGCTGAGGCTATTCAGCAATGTAAAAATAGTGAACAATTTTGCTCAAGAGATTATACTGTTCTTACTGGGACTTTAGAAGATTTGGAATCTGGAATTTTTTGTAAGGAACAATTTGATAGTATTATGCTTCATCAGATTTATGGCTCTTTAGAGAAGGCTCTTGAGTAATTGGAGAAAGATCTATGAATTATTTTACACGAAAAGAATTAGGAGAACTTAAAAAAAGGCTTCTTCTTGGGGATACTTTACCAGATCTTATGCAGAATAACCTTGAGAAAACTGTTTTTGTGTTGTATACAAGGCCTCTTAGCCAGATGGTAAAAACAGAACAATCTTTTTATGCAGCATACTTTCACTCTCTTGAAGCACAAGATGTCCAAAAAAGTTTTTTACGAAGACGTGCTATAGGATCCATTCTTAGTATACAACAAGAAAGCATTGAGAATATAGAAAGTTATTCTTTTGATAGGATGATACGAGGGAAAATATATGCTTATTTACGCACATATCTTTATAGGACTCATTTTTCTTCATTATAAACTATCTTATAAGTAGAATAATAAAATATACTATTGCTCCAAGAAGAATACTTCCAAGAAGCAAGAGTATATACCATTTTTCTGAAGCTTGTGCAACTATCATCCTCTTTTTGTGTTTGATAAAATTTATAAATCCTTCTTTCTGGTGGTGAAGGATGGATTACAAAAAAGAATCAATTTCTTTGCATAAGCAACACAGAGGAAAATTAGCTATCCAATCTAAATTTCCCCTTCTTGATAAGAAAGATCTTTCACTTGCTTATACACCTGGTGTTGCTGGAGTTTGTGAAGCAATTGTAGAGGATACAGAAAAATTGTATACACATACTATGAAGGGAAATAGTGTTGCTGTGATTACTGATGGCAGTGCTGTTTTAGGCTTGGGGAATATTGGAAGTGCTGCTGGACTCCCTGTTATGGAAGGAAAAGCAATTTTGTTTAAGGAGTTTGCAGATATTGATGCATTCCCCATTTGCCTTGCATCCCAAGATGTACGGCTTACTATTGCAACAATCAAAAATATTGCCCCTGCTTTTGGAGGTATTAACTTAGAAGATATCAAAGCCCCAGAATGTTTTGTTATTGAAGAGGCCTTACAGGATCTGGGAATACCTGTCATGCACGATGATCAGCATGGCACTGCAGTTGTTGTTCTTGCTGGAATGATTAATGCTTTGAAAGTTAAGAAAAAAGATATTGCTGATGTGAAAATTGTTGTCAATGGTGCAGGAGCTGCTGGTATTGCTATTACAAAGCTTCTCCTTTCCTATGGAGCAAAAGGCTTGCATTTTACTGTCTGTGATAGCAAAGGAATTATTTATTTTGGGAGGGAAGATTTTTCTTCTACACCAGAAAAACAGGATATTTCTCAAAAAACAAATCTTTCTCGAAAAAAAGGAAATTTGGAAGATGCATTGCGTGGAGCTGATGTGTTTATTGGTGTTTCTAAAAAAGATCTTGTAACAAAAGCAATGGTACAAAGTATGGCAAAACATCCTATTCTTTTTGCAATGGCAAACCCAGATCCAGAAATTCTTCCTACTGATGCAAAGGAAGCTGGAGCGTTTATTGTTGCAACGGGAAGAAGTGATTTTCCAAATCAGGTGAATAATGCTTTGGCATTCCCTGGAATTTTCCGCGGAGCTTTAGATGTGCGTGCAACAAAGATTACAGAAAAAATGAAATTGGCAGCTGCAGAAGCTATTGCATCTATGATTGAACATCCAACGCCTGGAGAAATTATTCCTAGTCCTTTGCTTAGAGAAGTTGTTGTTCGTGTTTCTGAAGCTGTACAAAAAGCGTGGAAGGAAGAACTACTGATTGTAGAAGCATAATATTTTTAAAAACGACCCCCATCTATCTCTTTTTGTATGAGGACTCATAGTTTTTTGCCCATTTTTCTTTTAGCACAATGCTATCCGTATACTCATCCACAAAATTTTCCAGTTATTTCTATTATTCAAGATGAACCTGAAGAACCTCAAAAAGACTTTTCTTATTTATCTCCAAAAAATATTACTCATTATAGTATTGCTGGTCTCCTCAAAGCAATGGCAGGAGCCAGACAATGTGAGGATTTTAAGTCGGGTGCACGAACCTTAGAAAAGCGTATGGAAGAAGAGCATATTGATGCTGTTTTCTTAGGCATGGGAGATCGCGCATATGTTCTTGATGGATATAGGTTTACTTTACAAGATTTTCAAAAAAGAGTGTATGGCCCTTATGCATTGCATGTTTCTTCACAGCCTTTCCAATTACTGATTAAAGATTTAGCTCCTGAAGTGAAAGCAGAAATAGAGTCATCAGTGGACTATGCTTTTTTTACCCCTTTTCTCCCTGATTGTGGTATGCAAAGCAGTACTGCTATTATCTCTGGCATATCTTTAGGTGAAGGAATTATTTTTTTAGATACTCTTAAAGATGGAAAGATTGAACCTTCTTCTTCTTTAACTGCTGTTATTAGTCATGAAGCAGAACATGAGTATGATGCTGCTCTTTTTCTTCCCACATTAGATCGAGAAATTGCAGCATATAGTCAGGAGCTTTCTGTTTTACAAAAACAAAGAGAAAATGGAGTAGAAGGTTTAGATTCGATTATTGAATTTACTGAACAAAGAATAGAAAGTGGGAGATATCTTCAGCAAGAAGGATTTCTGGGAGCATTTTCTTCTGTGTATCCTTGGCCTACATTTTCCGCAGATCAGTTTATGGAGTCCAAAATCTCTGAAGCAACTCTTCGTTATTATAGTACCTCTTTTTCTCCAAAATCTGAGAAAGATAGAGAATTTAAAGATGCTCTTGATATTGCATATTTTGTTACTCTTAAAAATAAAGAGCCTGGTGTTGCAGAGGATCTCTATGGACTTCTTTCTTCCCCTGATCTGGAAGTGAATAAGAAAAGAAATGTCTATGCAAGCCTGCGCTTCCTTTATCCTCAAGCTTTTTATGGTGAAATGATCTCTCTTTCTGGATATGCTGTTCCTTCCTTAGAGAGCCTCCGCTCTTCTTCCCAGACTCCTGCAAGAAATACTCTTCCTTTGTATGGAGATGTTCTTGATGGAAATTCTTTGTATCCTCTTCGTTCAGAATCTCTTTTCTTTTCTCAATTATAAAAAAAATTATAGATTCAAACGTTTTTCTACAAGAGGCCAATCAATATTCCTAAAAAAGGTTTCAATGTAGTCTACTTTCTTTAAACCATAATCAACCATATATGCATGTTCGAAAACATCCATAATTAATAGAGGAATAGTTCCTGCAAGATGGCCAACATCGTGTTCGTTGATCCAGAGGTTAAAAAGCTTTTTTCCTTCAGGATCATATGCAAGTACTACCCAACCAATCCCTCTCATAGTACCTACTGCTTTGAATGCTTTTTCCCAGTTTTCAAAAGATCCAAAGAGATGTGTCAAGGATTTTTTTAGTTCTCCTTCTGACATACTTTGACCTGATTTTTTCATATTGCCAAAGTAAAGCTCATGCATTCTCATACCATTCCATTCCCAACCAAACCTTCGTTTGAGTTCTGCAAATTCTGGAGAAGCTGTTTTCCCTTCTTTGACCATATTCATCATTGCATCTAAAAGTTTGTTTGTATTTGTGACATAGCCTTGATAGAGAGTGAAGTGATTCTTGAGAAGTGTATCACTCATACCAGTCATGCCTAACAAGTGTTCGTAGTTTTTTGCTTCGTATGCCATTTTAGATTTTTCCCACTAGTTCTAAACTAGGTTTTAATGTTTTTGCGCCAGGTTCCCAATTGACTGGGCACACCTCACCGCCGTGCTCTGCAACGAATTTTGCTGCATGGATTTTTCGTACCAACTCTTTACAAGATCTTCCAATAGAGTTGTCATGGATCTCATATGCCTTGAGTATTCCTTTTGGATCAATGAGGAAGGTTCCTCGCAAAGAAATCCCTTCTCCATCAATGTAGGTACCGTATGCACGGCAAACATTTCCTGTTGGATCTGCAAGCATAGGAAATTTTATCTTTTTAATCGTTGGAGAATTGTCATGCCACGCTTTATGCACAAAGTGGGTATCTGTGGAAACAGAAATGATTTCTGCACCTAATTTTTTGATTTCTGCATAATGATCTGCTAATTCACCTAATTCTGTTGGGCAGATAAACGTAAAATCTGCAGGATAAAAGAAAAGAACTACCCATTTTCCTTTATAGTCACTTAGATTTATTGTTTTTATTTCCTCATTTATGTATGCCTTTTCTTTAAACTCTGGTGCTTTTTCATTGATTTTTAGCATTTTTGTTTTCCTCCGTTATAAAAATTATATTTTTCTTTGTCCATTTTCTTCCACATGAATGCAGTTGACAGGACAAGATTCTGCAGCTTCCATATTTTCACCCATTTCTTTGAGTTCTAACTCATAGACTTCTTCTTTGCCTTCGACTTTTTTTGCTCCTATAAGATCAGATTTGTTATCTTTGTTCATGACCCAGATTTTTGGAGCAATGGATTCGCAGGCACAACAGCCAATACAGATGTTTCTCTCATGAATTATTTTTATGGGAAATTCGTCGCTCATGAAAGTTCACCATAGTTAATGGTTTATAAATTTTCTGGAAGTCTATTAGAGAAATCCTAAAGAGTTTTAATAGTTTACCTTTAAGTTTATATGAAGACCTTTTGCCAATGTTAAATCTTTCAAGATGCCCTTCTAGTTGCCCCTCTAAAATATACATACTCTATTATCAAAAAGCTTTTTAAGTAAAATAGTCTGTTTATAAAAAATGCAGGTGAATCTCAGTTTTGATACGGAAAGTGAAAAAGTTGACAATCTCAAAAAGCTCGTTGAAGCTTTAGAGCAACTTATTGCTAGTAGAGAAGGAAGAACGTATCAACCAGGCCAGAAAACACAACCAGCAAGTGTTGCTGCGCCTATAGAACAGAAAGCTGCACCAGACAAAACTTCTGGTGGGTGCAGAGTTATTCCTTATGAAGATATGTCTGGAAAAATGGCAAATATCTTTTCTGGACGAAGAATTTAATCGAAACTCCTTCCTTTTGCTTCTTTTATTTTTAATAAAAAGAGTGCTGCTTCTGTTTTGGCTGTATTTGTAGAATTATTTGGCAGATCAACACACACTTGAAAATGTTTTTCTGCTTCTTCAAAATTTCCTACAAAGAAAAACATTTTTCCACTATAGAAATTTCCAGATAAATCACCTAGCTCTAAATAATTAATTCTTGCGAGTTCAAATTCTTCACTCTTTTCATAACATTGTGCTCTACTATAATATGCTGTATTTAGATTTATTTCTAAGAATGATCTTACAGAGGAAGACATTTCATTTTCTTTTACTCTTTTTGTTATTCTTATTGCTTTTGTAAATTCTATTATTGCTTTTTCTCTCTCTTCTTTTTTGGTGTGATAAATATTTCCTCTTTTTACATGGATTCTTGCTTTTTTTGCGATCCTCTCTGGATCTTCTCCTAAAAGGTTTAATATCCTTAGGCTTTCTTCATACGTACTTAAGGCCATTTCCCAATTTTCTTCTCTTGAGAAAAAATTTTTTCCTAAACAATAAAGAGCATCTGCTCGTATTTCAAAAATATGTTCTGTTTCTCGTATTGGGGTGGATAATTGTGCTGTTGTATTCATTATTTTTGTTAAATCCTTAAATGCTAAGGAGTATGAATCTAACCTGATAAGACATTCAGATCTCTCTAAATAAAGATCTAAATACTGGGGTTCTTCATTAAGAATTTTAGAATATAATCCTAATGCTTGACGCCAATTTCCCTGTGCTTGTTCTTTTCGTGCAGCGAGGATTGTTTCTTCAAGATTAGGCATATGGCTGTTTTTTTCTTTTCTTTTTTAAAGAGTATGTTGATAGAAAAGTCTCCTTTTTAGGTTAAAATTAGTTGTTGTAGTGCGTAAAAGAGGGACATATGTCCCCTAAAATCTCTGCAAACTTTTCTAGGTTTTTGTTGTTTTTAGCAGAGAAGCAATGATTTCAAAATCTTTTTTCATGCTTTCCAACAGCTGTGGATTTCTTCCATTATATAAAAGATTTGCTGGATGGATAACTGGAACTACATGGATTTCTCCTAAAGAAAATATTTTTCCATGAATCAAAGTTATTCCTTTTTGTTTGATAATTCTTTCTGTTGCAAAGTTTCCTATAGTTACAATTACTTTTGGTTGCATAATCTTAAGAAGTTCATCTAAACGAGTTCTACAATTTTCAATTTCTTCTTTTTCTGGATTACGATTTTTTTCTGGGCGACAGAGAATTATATTCGTAATAAAAATATCTTCCTTTGATAGGGAAACAGATTCTAAAAGTTGATTAAGCACTTGGCCTGATGCACCACAAAAAGGAATGCCCTCATGATCTTCGTTTGCTCCTGGCGCTTCCCCAATGAAAATAATTTTTGCGTTTTTATTCCCTGAGCCAAAGACCACTTGCGTTCTGGATTCACAGAGTTTTGAGCATTTTTTGCAGGATTTGTATTCTTCTTGTAAAGATTCAAACGTTCCCATCATTCAAAAATATTCTTCTCCTTCTTAAGGATTCCTTTTCTTCCCTATAGGAAAGTTCTTTAATTTCCTTTCTCTTTTTCCTTTTATGCATCCCTTACAAAAAACCATTCTTTTGTGGTACGAAGAACATGGTAGGAAGCTTCCATGGAGAGAAACACAAAATCCGTACAAGATCCTTGTTTCTGAGATGATGCTGCAACAGACGCAAGTTGACAGAGTTATTCCTAAATATCATTCTTTTCTTACACGATTTCCTACAGTACATAGTTTAGCTGAAGCATCTCCAGGTGAAGTGTTACAGTATTGGTCTGGGCTGGGATATAATAGGCGAGCATTGTACTTACATCAATGTGCACAAGCATTAGTTAAAGAAAAAAACTTTCCTGAAACTGTTGAAGAATTACAAAAATTACCCGGATTAGGATCTTATACTGCTGCTGCAGTTTTAAGCTTTGCACTCAATAAAGATGTTGTTGTTATTGATGTGAATATTTCCTTGTTATATAAAAGAATATTTTTTCCCAAAATAAATGTAGAAAAAATTGCTTTAGATGTTTTGCCTTCTGGAAGATCACGTGATTGGCATAATGCATTGATGGACTTAGGTTCCCTGTATTGTCATAGAAAAAATCCCGATTGTGTACATTGCCCTTTACAGAAACTCTGTGCTTCTGCAGGTGATAAAAAGAAAATATTTTCTACTTGGCAAAGGAAAAAAGTCCAGTCTTTTAAAAGTTCGAACAGAATTGTACGTGGAGTCATTTTAAAATTGCTTATAAAAAAAGATGGACAAAGTATTGAAAGAATCTTGACTAGCTTAGATGCACAAGGTATTAAGAGAGAAAAATATCTTTTTCAGAATATCCTTGTTCGACTGGAAGAGGATGGATTGATTGTTATGAAGGAGAAAAAATTATTTTTACCACAGCATTAATCTTTTTTAACCACAGGACCAGAAGGAGTATCTTCAATGATGTATCCAAGGTCTTTGAGTTTGTTTCTGATATTGTCTGCTTCTTTCCAATTCTTTTTCAGACGTGCATGTTCACGTTTTTCCATAAGAACTTGTACTTCTTCAGGAATGTTTAATGGTTTTATTTCTTTGAGTTGTAAACCTAACACACGATCAAATTCGAGAAGTGTTTTGTATTTTTCTTTATTATTCACTTCTTCATCTTTGAGCATTTCCCAGATAACTGCTAATGCTTGAGGCATGTTGAGATCATCATTTATTGCCCCTTGAAAATCTTCTATGTATGTTTCTGTGTTTTTCTTTCCTTCTTTCGGTTTTTCTAAGAGTTCTAAAACTTTATTCTGGAGTTTCTTTAATGCGTTCTGTGCAGAGTCCATTGCTTCCCAAGAGAACATCAATGGTTTTCTGTAGTGTGTTCCAAGGCAGAAGTAGCGATAGACCATTGGGTCGTAGCCTTTATCTATGACAACTTGGAGTGTGAGAAAATCTCCACTAGACTTAGACATTTTGTTTCCTTCTGAGAGTACGAGAAACTCCCCATGCATCCAATAATGCACCCAAGGATGTACTCCTAAAGCTGCCTCTGATTGTGCGATTTCATTTGTATGATGTGTAGGAATAAGATCAATTGCACCACAGTGAATATCAAATTGTTCTCCAAGGTATTTTGTTGCCATTGCTGAACACTCTAAGTGCCACCCAGGAAAACCTTGGCCATATTTTGAATCCCACTTCATTTCTGGGTCATCAAATTTCGATTTGGTAAACCAGAGTACAAAATCATTTTGATTTTTTTTATTCTTATCTTTCTCTACTCGAGCTTTTTGTTCTGCTTTCAAATTTAATCTTGCAAGTTTTCCATATTCTTTCAACTTAGAAGTATCAAAATAGACATTGCCTCCAGCTGTATAAGTATATCCTTTTTTTTCTAATACTCCTATCATTTCTAGTTGTTCTTTAATATGATCTGTTGCTTTACACCAAATAGTTGGAGAAATAATGTTCAATTGTTCCATATCTTTTTTCACTGCTTGAGTATAAAACTCTGCTATCTGCCAGACAGTTTTCTTTTCCCTCTTTGCTCCCTTGAGCATTTTATCTTCGCCTTCATCTGCATCAGAGACTAAATGTCCTACATCAGTAATATTTATCACATGTTTAACTTTGTAGCCATTAAATAAGATGGTTCTTTTTAGAAGATCTACAAAAGTATACGTCCTCATATTCCCTAAATGTGCATAGTGGTAGACTGTTGGTCCACACCCGTACATACCCACTTCATTTTTATTCATAGGAGAAAATGTTTCTTTTTTTCGTGTTAAGGTATTAAATAACTGTAAAACCATATAGAAAAAATACCTTTCTTTTCTTATAAATATTTCGTGTTTGTTATGGAAGGTTATATTTTCCTTGAGGCATGATATTTATTTCTTTTCTTGGAAATTCTTTTATCCACACTTCCATGGGATCATCCTCTTTTAAGACATATTTTAATCTTATATATACTTCCATTAGTTCTGGACTAGATTCTTTTCTTTCGAAAATAGCACCTTGCACTTGTGCTTGTATACCTTCCCTACGGAAACTATTTTGATAGGTTATACAAAAACTATGTTCACTTGCTTCTATAAGCGCTTCGAGTATCTCTGCAAGGTTTCCTCCTTTTTGGATGTCTACTTTCACTGATTTTAGACGAATCCAATGCTCCCTCTCTGGATCTTGAATCCAATATGCAGATGCGAGAATTTTTTCCCCATCTTCAAGAATATAATACATCCCTTCATTTCTAAATACTTGCTCTTCTATTTCTTTTACTCTAAAGGCATTATCTGCTGCAATTTCAAAGAGAGCATTTATGTTGTTTGGACTTACTTTTTGTACTCTGTACATATTTAGGCTTTTTCTTCTTCCCTTTTTAACTTTTTCTCTCTTTTTAGGAAGAGTCCACGATCAACTTTAGGCTTTAGCACTTGCTCTGTTTTAGCAAAATCCCCTGTAATTTTTCCATATCCTAAATTTTCATCATACATATTTTGTACTAATTTGAGAAACCCTATTTTTATTTCACCTTCTACATGATCAATATGACGGGAACGTAAGGTTTTTCCATAGAGAAAATCAATCTCTCCAATATCTTTTACAAATATTTTTTCTGTAGAACGTTCTGCAAGCCATTCTAAAAAAACAAATGAAGGGATGAAATTTCCTTCTTGTTCTTCTCCTACATAAATCCCAAAATATTTTTCTTTTTGCTTGAGTTTTGCTTTTTCTAATTCCTTATCTTCTAGAAAGAATTTATTTCCTATCTTTTTGAAAGATATTTTTTCTTGTGTAAATTTTGCTGTAAAGTCTTCTAACATTTTTTTAACCTCGCAATGAAAAAACCTATAGTCTTTGTCTTATGGGGCCATAGACGACGGCAATGTGCTATGCTGGGATCCAATTTTTTCCCAAATATTTTTGTGAGGCCAGGATCACCAATACAGTTTATTTTTTCTACTTTCACTGGGAAATGATCCAAAGCAAACTGAATAACAAATTCATTTTCTTCTGGCTCTATGGAACATGTAGAATAAACTATTATTCCATCTTTTTCCAACAAACTTAAAGCATGCGCAATTAATTCTTTTTGTTTTTCTGCACGTTCATTAATTCTTTTCAGAGAATTTTTCTGCATCCAATGATCTTCTAGCATATAATTCCCTGAGCATGGAGCATCTAGGAGAATAGAAGAAAATCTTTTGTCTACTTCACGCAAATCCATTAAATATGCGATGCAGTTTCTTAGCCCTAAGCGCTCTATATTATTTTCTAATGCTACAAAACGCTCTCTATTGCTTTCTACTGCAATGACAGGAGCATACTCTGCAATTTGCGTTGTTTTTCCTCCAGGTGCTGCACAGCAATCTAAGGTTAAATTTTTTGGATTGAGCACTTCTACTGGAATTTGTGCGGCTGCTTCTTGAAAATAAAAGAGGCCTAAGAGATACTCTGGTGTGGAAACAAGATTAAATTTTGCTTTGACCCAAAAACCATTTTTTACAAATGGAATTCTTTCCATTTCTATATGCTTCTTTTCTAAACGTTCCTGGAGCTTTTCTGGAGAAATCTTTTTGGTATTGACACGAATGGCTTTTCGCAGTTTGATAAATTCTATCTCTTCTCCCATTTCTTTATATCTTTCTGTAAAGGGATTCATTGGATTTCTATGAGGAGATTTTTTCCTTCAACCTCCACTCCTTTCTTTTTGAGTTCTGTAAGCTTCTTTTGTTTAAATAAATCCATTATTTCTTTTGCTTCCATATAATTGTTGTATATCCATTCTGCTTTTATCTTGTTTTCTTCAATTGCTCTTTCTACTTGTATTCTTTGTTTTTCCTGCTCTGTAATCATATCTTCCCATTTATTTTTCTTTTTTTCTCTTTCCTGCTCTTTTTCTGTGTCTTCTTCTATAAACTGTGCATAATATTGATCCAGAGCTTTGTTATAGGAATCTTGAGGCTCTCCTTTTCCTTTTTCATGCATAGAAATAGGATAGGGCTCTCCTTGAATGGTATTTGGCTGCAGTTCTTCAGAGAGTAGTATTTGCAACTGTGTGAATATTTCTTTTACGTCTTTTTCTGTTGGATCCTTTGTTTCTTTGTTTATCTTTGCACGAAAACAGAGCTCTTCCGCATAGGTACCACCCATGTTTAAGCTTAAAGCAATTGTTTTTACAATGGATTCTTTTTTATTTGCTTGAATATATGATTTGAACTCTTCAAAATCTTTAAAATCTATTTTTCTCTCTGGAGGATATTCATATTTTTGCTTTGCTTTAATTTTTCTATCTTTCCAAAGCTGCACTTGGAATGCAGAAATAATGATGTAATTTTTATCACAAAGAATAAGGTTTCCTTTTGAAAAAAATTCTGCAATAAGAATGAAATATGAATCTTTGCCTTCAAAATGTAATTCTACTATTCTCTCTCTATTTTTTTGGATAATTTCTTTGAGTTTTGTAGGCCCAAGGCGTTTTCTTAAAAAACGACAGAAGTTTATTGATTCTTTTGGAGATGCTCTTCTTTTTGTTGTGATATACAATGCAGTTCCAGGAATAATACGAAGAAGATTTTTTCCTAGATTAGAGCGATGCAAGGCGAGTACTATCTCGGTTGCATCAGGCTGATAGATCTGGTCTACACGTGCATTGATCAATGATTGCAGCTCTGCTACTACTGCTTTTATTTCTAAGGATGAGAGGACTTTCATAGAAAGAAAAAAGAAAAAGAGAGTTTAATAAGCTTTAGTTTTCAATATTAATGATCAAGCTTGTTGTTTCTGGACCATCTGGAAGATTATATACCGTGATCACACAGGCATAGGTTCCTAAGGCAGAGCCTTGATCTTCAACCAATACTTTCAAGCCAGAGATGCTATTCCCTGATTTTAAGCTGTAGGTGTTTGTTTCCGTTGTGAGCGTATCGGAAAATGCACAGACTAAGTTTTCTGCTGCTGCACCACCAAATGCTTTTGCTTCAACTGTTGCTTTGACGCCTTGAACTAATTCTCCTCCCAGATTATTAATTGCTAAGGTCGCTGTTGTTGTCTCATCTTGGCTCATTGTTGTTTCTGAAGGAGACAATGCGACTGGCTGATCCGTGCCACCAAAGATTTCTGCAATTTGTGTTTCTCCCTGTTCAAATGCTCCAGACGTTAACTCTCCAACATCAGAGAATACAGAACGAATCCATACCAAACCTAGACTGAGAATTGTAATTCCTATAACAATAATAATAATTGTGGTCATAGAAAGTTCCACTGCTGCTTTTTTATCCATATCTTTCACCTCAATTTTTAATATTTTCTTTTAGGAGTCTTTTCTTTAAATAGATTTCTCTTAAAAATAGTTTTGTAATCCTAGATACATTCTTGTATTCTTCTCTTCGATAGGCTTAAAAAGAGTGGTTTACTTTTTTGTTCTATGAAATATCTCTCCTATAAAGCAAAACAAGGAGCATATCGCAGTTGGCATGATTTTCATTTTGCTAATGAAGTAATTGATGGACTTTTTCGTCAATTGAATGGAAATTCTTTTATTGGAATGAAAAAAGGAGATTATGAAAAATTTGCTATGCATTTTCTGGATATTGCTGTCGAGGATGGTTTTCGTGTGAACTTTTCTCAGTATGACTATCGAGTTCTTCACTTTGTAGAGAGACCTCATATAATTTGTCTTTCTTATATTCAAGATATTCTTCTTCCGTATCCTTTGGAAGTATTTTTACGAGAAAAACGAGAAGGAACAAAAGATGAATTATATCACTGTTTTGAACCATTGTCTACAGAGGGGAGAATTTGATGAAACGCATTCTTTTTGTTGAAGGAAATGAAGATTTACGAGAATTATACCACAGCTATTTTCAACAATATTATCATGTTGATTCTTTTGCATCTGGAGAAGAGGCACTCAGTAATTTTTCTCCAGAAAAGTATGATTTGCTTGTTACTGATTATACTTTAGGATCCCAAAAAATGGGTGGTTTGGAATTGATTCAAGGAGTAAAAGAAAGAAATGATACAGGAAAAATTCTTATTATAAGTTCTGTTTTTCCTCGGATTTTAGAAGAGCCATATGAACATTTATATAAGCCTCTTTCTTTCCGAGAAATTCAAAAAACTATAGAACGACTTCTTGCTTAATTTCTTTTAGCCAAGATTGCAATTGTTTTGCCAGAAGCTGATCTTGGCATCCTTTTTCTATGGCCAATTCAAGACTTACATCATCTTTTCTTTTTCTTAGTGTAATATCTGCTAATCCGCCCTCTAATTTAACGTGAAGATCCCCTCTTGTGAGAAGATACCTTTCTCGTTTTAATATTTGGAAATAATTTTCTACTTCCTGTTTAACTCCAAATGCTTCTCCTAAAAGAGGCATAGAACAAAATCTAAAGTATATATGAGGATATTTTGCTCCATGAAAAATACTGTCATTTCTAATATATTCCTCTTCTTCTCTATTTAAAATCTGTTTTTTTTGCCTCCTTTCTTCACTCGGAATTAGGTCTATCTGTACTTTTTTTCTCCATACACCTTTTTCCCATTGAAAACGTATCTCTCCATAGGGAATGCCATTTCCTTCATCTACTTCAGAAAAATAGTCTGCTCTTTTTTTTGCACTTGCTCCATTTTTTGGTCTTTCTATACCCCATAAGTTATATTCCAAGGAAGCAAAGTGTACTGGAAAAATAAATGATTCAAATATTTTTACTAGATCAGCTTGTATGCATTTATTCTTCATGTTTTTAGTAAAAAATCTTCTCTTTATAAAATTGAGGATAACAAAGGTGGGCTCGCTGGGATTTGAACCCAGGATTTAGGTTGTAAAGCCGAGACCTTACGAATCACCTACGTCTTCAGCGTAGTGCTCTCCCAGGCTGAGCTACGAGCCCCCTATTGTATAATTGAAGAAATTTTAATGTCTTTTAAATGTTTCTATGCCTTCTTTTAAACGATACCCAGAATTTACTCGTTCTACTAAACATTGATTTCTTAAATTTTCAAGAACTTCTAATAAAGGAGCTTGTACGGTTTCACAATTCCAAGAACCTAAACCTGCTTCATTCCAATCATGTTTGGCATAAGCTATCAAAGAATCATCAAAGGGGATAACTACTATTCCATGATCCTTTGCTTGTTGATGTATATATGTAAGAACACGATTTTCATGTGCTGATGTTATTTCGTACTGACTCATAATTTAGAAAAAATATCCCTACTTTAAATAGATTTAGACTTTGGAAAGATTATGTATAATTCTCTCTTGACTAGGAGTCATCATTTCATAAAAGAGTAGATTATTTATTTAAATCATAGCGATTATATCCTTTTTCTCTGAGTTTTACATAGATGGGAAAGACGCGGTCATAGAATTTCTCTAAGCCTTCCATAGTTGTATTTAATTTTTGTAATTCTTGGATATCTTTTAAGGCTATTCCTTCTTCTAGGAGTATATCATCAATGGTCTGGAAGAATTCCTTTCGTTTTTGATTGCAATAGAGATCACTATGCCCATGCTGTTTTTTTTCTGCTGGGCTAAACTCCATCTGTTCTTCTGTTTTTTTAAAGACTACATGCATACTTCTATACAGCCCATCAGGAAGATTCAGATAAAAATTATTGAGATATTCATATTTTGACCTGTATTGTTGCATCTCCTCTTGGATTATTTCTAAAATATCTTCTGCCATTCATTTTTTTTATTTTTCAGATTTATATTTATTTATGTAGTTACATATAATTAAGAAAACTTGAACTTATACAAAAAGGCATCTCTTCTAGAGCAGAAATTTTATTGCCTTCCTTTTTAAAAAATTCATTCTCTAGAAGGCCTTCAAGAAGCTTTTCTATTTTTTTGGTTATTTCTTCTCTTGTCCAAGGTTCCTGAAGCTCTTCATTACATGCTTGGATAAAAATGTCCTGCATCCTTTGAGAGTAGAGATTAGAAGGGAAATGATAGGATACCCGCAATAGAAGTGCTGCACGATTCGCTTCTTTTGGATCTGGAAAGCTTTGTGTCCATTTCTCTAGGCAAAGGTACATATTAAAAGTTTTTTTCTCTCCTTTTAAAAAGTTATTTGTTGTGAGGTTTAGAGCTTTTTTCCTGCTTTTTCAAAGGAGATCTCTTTAGAAAGTAACTTTCTCAATGTTTCTTTCAGCTCTTTCTCTTCTACGCGAATTTGTTTTTCAGAATCTCTGTCACGAAGTGTCACTGTATTCTCTTTTAAAGAATCATAATCAATCGTGATTGCATATGGTGTTCCTGCTTCTGCTGCTCTCAAATATCTTTTTCCGATAGATCCAGACTCATCAAAGTCAACAATGAAATCTCTTTCTAAGAGTTCTTTCACTTTTTCTGCATGCTCTGGAAGATTATCTTTCTTTTGCAATGGAAAAATAGCACAATCAATTGGCGCCATATGATAGGGAACTTCTCGGTGTTGTCTTAAGGCACACCATGGCTCTTCAACTACTCTTGCAAGATCAAGGCGAAATATCTCCAGTCCAAATAGCTTATAGGGCCTTTGAATCCAGTGAGAGTCAATTTCAAGACTGTTACTAGAAGATTTCCAATCATCAAACAACTCTAGTTCCCCACATTCTTGTTGAAGAAATCCCAAATATCTCTTTGGATCTCTCATATCTTCTAGAACTCTTAAGCCCGAAGCAAAATGCTCTTCAAGAGCTTGTACTTCATAATGACGAGAATTTGAGATCATCTTAAAATTTCCAATTTCCCCCAAGGTACAGTTGTAGATTTGACTGTCTCGTTTCTAGATCAATATCTATATTCACCCAGGTTTCTAAAGGGGTTTTTGGAATTGCTGTGTAGACTTCAAGGTCTACTCCAAGACTATGATCTCCAATACTTCTTGTATACACGTCACGTGCACCAAGGCCAACAAAGAAAGTATCTGTAGGATGAGCATACATCATTGTTTTTACTTGAAAAACATCTGGTGTATTACTCCAACGAACTGCCCCACCAAAACGTTCTGTTCTAAAAGCATCAAATGGACCCCAAGAATCCAGAATATATCCTGATATTACTCCGCGCATTTCCGTTCCGTTTGTTAAGTGTGCAAAGAAATCTACTGTTTCTCTTGTAATTGTCGATCTGTCTGCAATGAATAATTTCCCACTTTGGGCTTCATTCTCAAAATCAATGGCTATATCTCCATAAAGCCCAAATGCATGAGGCTGTACAAGTGCAAGACTTCCATTTATTTTTTGTTGTCTTGGATCTCCACCTAGAGAAAAGAATAGGGGATCAAGAACTAAGGCTGCATAGCCATGACCATTTATGTCTTCTCCATCATGCCAGAGATCAGCATCAAGAGAGAAGAATTTGTGCTTATACGCTCCACCAAGAAAAGCTCCAAGGGTGTCAGTGTCTTGTATAATTCCTAGACGAATACTTCCATCACCAATATAATCTTGAGCATATGCTGTGTATGCCCAAGCATCTGGAGAAAGATCTAGTGCTCCATTTGCTTGTATGTTTCCTAGAAGAGTCTTTACACATGGACTTTGTACACCGAGACTTAGACTTTGTGCTTCTGGAGTTAGCACTCCTTCTGTGAGAAGATGGAGACCATCTTTTTGTTTGTATTCTATTAAAGTATCAAGTGTCTGTGTCTCTTCTGTTGCAACTGTTCCTGCAAAAAGAGTTTTATCTTCTGCATCTGCAGTTTGTATTGCTAATAATAATAGTGTGGGTGTCATTTTTGCTCCATTTCTCCTGAGCCACCATTTTGGGTTCCATTTAAGGCTTCTTATTAAAGAATATATATCTGTACAAATCTATATACCTTTTAGAAAAGCTTAAATATCACTAATTATTCTTTTTTTCCATGAAACGAAAGCTCGTTCAACAGGGAGAAGCAACTCTTATGGTCTCTCTTCCCAGTAAATGGATCAAGGATAATGAAATGCAGAAAGGAGACTCTGTTGATCTAGAAGAGCATGAAGGAAAACTTGTCCTTTCAAAAGATCTCCAAGGAAGGAAAAAAGAAAGGATCATTCAGCTTACAAGCTCTACAGAATCAGCAATTCGTGTTGCAATTGTTAATGCATACCGATCAGGCTATGATCTTGTCCATATCAACTTCCAGAATCATAAACAATATACACTCATTCAAAAAATTCTCAAAGACTATATTTTTGGATTTGAAATAGTACATACAGATGAAAAAAAATGTAGTATTGAAAACATTACTGAACCTTCTCCTGAGCAGTTTGATGTCCTTCTTCAAAAAATATTTGATAATACTAAAAGCCTTCTCGGTTTTACAAGACAACGATTACAAGGTGCGGCAGTTAAAGAAGACTATTTAGCAATTACCCATAGAGTACATCAATATGATAACTTTTGTCGAAGAGTCATTTCAAAAACCAATAAATTTGGAAGTGCTTCAACGAGTTTCTGGACTTTCTTAAGCTTGCTTCTTCATGCACAACGAGAGCTGTATCACTTAAACCAATATCTTGATAAGAATAAAGTTCTCTTTAAAGAAAAGGCTCTTTTTGAGGGTTTTGAACGTATACTTGAAGCTCTTCTTCAGGCCTATAAACAGAAGAATATTGAAGAGATCGACCTTATTCATACATTAGAAAAAGAACTCGTGTATAAAGAATTTTACCGTATTGTACAAAAAGGAAAAAAAGAAGCAATTATTACACATCATTTGACTACAGGAATAAAAGAACTGTACCTGGCTTCAAGCCCATTAATGACAGTGATTCTTCACGAAAGGCATTAAGGAATTTTATTCTGAAGTACTTCTTGATTTATAGAACCATCTTCTGCAATAGCTTCTGGATGAAGACTACCAGTGTTATCCATCACAAGATATAATGCAGTTGCTCTATTAATGAGATCTTGCTCTACTTGAGGAAGAGCAGTACGATATCCCCAGCGATTACGGATCGGCTGATCATGCTCATCATACTCTTCATAGTGACCATTTACCCAACGTTGTTGTACTACTAAAGAAGGAAAGTATGTCGAACTCATTGTTGCTCCCTGTGCTCTTGCTAGATCTCCTGGACCTGTAAAGTAACAAGCAAAAACATCAGGCAGATCATCCTCTGCAATGAGACATTTCTTCATATAATGTGTTGCTCCACCTATGGTTTGCCATTGTGTGGGAAATGTTACTACTCCTCTGCTTGCAACCGAACTATATGGTCCTAACCAGCGATCCATAAATTCTTTAGGCACAAGTGAAAATTTATATCTTTGATATCCATATTGATCCCCTATTTCTTCTTCTGGAGTTAGGATTATACTCTCAAGTAAAGCAAAAGTTAAGCGATTACTCACCCCACTTACTGCTGTTACACTATGTACCCCCCTTACTTGAGCTTCATAAAATGCTTCTAATTTTGTTCTATTTTCAGAGACTTCTACAAAATAAGGACGAAGTACATCAAGCATCGCACCATCTACTGCATCCTGTAAATAATTTAAATCCCAATCTTGAAAATTTGTTGATTTTAATGCATCGATTAAGGTTGGTTCTACTACAACAGAACTCTGCCATTGCAAAAGACCAGCACCCCCAATTAAGCCTGTAAGACATGCTGCACCAATTGTCCCCCAAAGAGTGTGTTCTCTTACCTTTCTCCAATCCACTCGAGTCTTTCTCGTTGCAGAATCAAAAACCTCTCTTAACCTATTATGGGCATATTCAGGTGCATATGTCGTAAAAAGATACTCTGGCTCTAAAAGCAAAAGAGGCTCAAGAAGTTGTTTTTGTTTTCTTGGAAGGGTTTTTATTTTTTTCTTTACTTTTCGATCATGGTCCCCAAGATCAATAAGAGTACTGTATACTCCTTCTTCTTCTAAGGCTATAGAAACAATATCATCACCAATATGTATTTCTTTTCCCCCTTCTCTTGGGACAAGAGAATATCCCCAGAGATCTTCTCCAGTTAATGCATAATACATCGTTGCACCAAGTGCGTAAAGTTCACTTCTCAGATCACAATGTGTTGCTCTTCCTTCAAGAAGTGCATTAAGAACTCGAGGGTCTGTATATGCAGTTCCTCCTCTTGTTGGAAGCATACTATCCTGAATATCTCTTCTCCTTACTGCATTCTGTAAATCAGCTATCTTTACAAATAAATCTTTTCTTCCTACAAGAATATTTGAAGGCTTCAGATCTCGATGATATAACTCTTCTGTCCCATGTAGGAAGCTTAGTCCCTCTAAGACTTGAGAAAATACTGTTTTAAATTGTTCCTCTGAAAGTGGCCCACTTATTCGTACAAGATCTTCTAAAGAAAGGGCATCATACCACTCCTCTACTGTTGCGGTTTCACCATTTGGAAGAGAAAATGCCTCGTAAATTTCAACAATATGAGGGTTTCTAATTTGATTAAGTGTGAGAACTTCTCTTTTGTTGAGATCTCCTTTTCCAAGATTAATACGGGTAGTAACTGAAGTAGGGTCTAGTTCTGTTTTGGGAAGTTTTAATACACGAACTCTTCGGACCGGGCCTTTTTCATATAGAACTTTATATGCTGCGCGAGTCTGTCCTTCTCCAATGGGTTCTAATATCTTATATCCCCGTTCATTAAGAATTTTAAGTTGCTCTATCATCTCACCCAAAGGTATAACCTGATCATAATGAGAGATTGTAGGATTCATTCTTCTCCCCCCAATATTTCTATTTTAATTTGTACAATTGTGTTTGGCTTAAGTCTTTCTTGGAGAATTTTAGGAATAACTATGATGGCCTGTTTTCCATGCTTTGCAATCTTCTTTGTCAGAATAAAGGTATTTTGAACCATTTTGTATACATATCGGATACATAGGGCTCAAGCTAGAAGTTTATAAGTCTTCTGCTTTGTTACTACTCTTAAAAAATACTATTCTTATCGCGTTCTTGCACACTCAGGAAATATCCCCTGTAAGCTTGAACATTTTTAAGAACATTATTCACTACAGATGGAACTTGATCTGTAAAACGAGATAATTTTTGTTCATAGGGATAGGGATCAACGGGTATTGTTGCAGAGATCTTTTCTTCCCAAATTTTTGTCCCTAAAGCATAGCCCCTGGGAGACTTATTATGTTCTAAGAGTATTTGCTGAACTAAGATATACTCATACTCATCTTTATTCCCAAATAACTTCTGAATGAAATTCCTTCTTTTATAGTATAACTTTCCTTGGTAAAAACGAATGCCGCCTTCATCTAGACCAACAGAAAAAGCAATAGAATATTGACGATAGCTTGTTGCAGGCTTTACAATTTTGGTTTCTCGGAGATTAATTGTCACTCCCTTTTCTTTTGTAACTGCAAGTTTTATTTCTTGATGAAGGACTTTACAAAAGTCTTCTAATAATTTCTCACTACTTCTGCTTATATTCAGACTCATTTTTTCTCAGAGAAATTCCTCTCACCAGAAAGAAGTTTCCTTAAGGTTTCTTTCAGCTCTTTCTCTTCTACGCGAATTTGTTTTTCAGAATCTCTGTCACGAAGTGTCACTGTATTCTCTTTCAAAGAATCATAATCAATCGTGATTGCATATGGTGTTCCTGCTTCTGCTGCTCTCAAATATCTTTTTCCGATAGATCCAGACTCATCAAAGTCAACAATGAAATCTCTTTCTAAGAGTTCTTTCACTTTTTCTGCATGCTCTGGAAGATTATCTTTCTTTTGCAATGGAAAAATAGCACAATCAATTGGCGCCATATGATAGGGAACTTTAAACATAGACTTTCCTTCTCCTTCTTCTTTTTTCTCATAAAAAAGATCCATAAGCGTAAAACAAGGGCGGTCTGTACCAAAGGCAATTTCAAGGATATGGGGAACGTATTTCTCTCCATTCTCCCGCACTGCTTCTAAGGATTGTTTGGAGAACTCTGCATGCTTTTTCAAATCATAATCAGTTCTATCATGCACACCACAGCATTCTGTCCAGCCAAAGGTATTCAGTTTTATTTCAATGTCCCATGCATCATCTGCATAGAAAGCTCTTTCATTATTCAGATGTTGACGAATTCTTATTTGCTCTGCTGGAATACCCATTGATAGAAATTGTTTGTATGCAAGATGTAAGCACCAGGCATAAGCTTTTGATTTGATATGCTTATGCTTGAGTGCATCCTCTAATGTAATACGTTCTACTTTCAATTGTTTTTCTTGATGGTGGCTTGTATAGAGAGGAAGCTTTTCTTTTTTTATTGTTTCGTACTTGATCCAAGTGTTTTTTTCTTTAGGGTCAATAAAAAGTTGTGCTTCTGCTTGTGTGAATTCTCTCATACGAAGAAGATGCTGCCGTGGAGAAATCTCATTTCTATATGCTTTTCCAATTTGAAACACTGCAAAAGGAAGTTTTCTAAAGTATTCGTTTAATCGTTTGAAAGGCAAGTACGTTACTGTTGCTGTCTCAGGTCGTAAAGAAAAAGGTTTTCCTGCAACGTCTGTTTTCATCATCAAATTATATGCTTTGACTTCTTCTTTGAATGCACCTTTACACGAAGGGCATGTAATTTTTTCTTTCTTTATTATTTCGAGAAATTGTTTATCTGACCATGAAGCAGTTTCTTTATTGGTTACTTCTTCAATGAGTTTGTCTACACGAAAGATAGACTTACATTTGGAGCATTCTACTGTTTGATCGGTAAAGGTGTTTAAGTGGCCAGATGCTTCCCACACAATATCAGGAACTACAGTAGGACATTCTAATTCACGGAAGCCATTGCTGAAAAAAATAGAACGAACTGAATTTTCTATTTTATTTTTCAAAAGCTTTCCTAAAGGACCATAGGCATAGAAGCCTGAGATGCCATTATAAATCTCTGGAAAAGGGCCATAGACAAAACCCTTGCTTTGCATAAATGCATGAAGATCTTTGAGAAATTGTTCATTTTGCATACTGCTTCTAATTTTAGAGAACTTTTAAGCTTTTCTCTCATGGTGCCGTACATATTGTTCTTTCTACAAGTGCCATACACATTTTGTCTCTAGATTCTTTACCACTTATTCGTATGTATCTTCCACGCCCTTCTTCAAGGCTCTTTTCCTTGTTGAAGTACAGCATCTTCTCTTCAAATGGAACAAAATCATAACCTAGAGCAGAGGCAACTGTGAGAACATCACCCATATACGTATATCTTTGTTTTTTTTCGTAGAAAAGCTCACAGTGGCGTATGAGCATCTGCTCTAAAGGATCTTTACTTCTTTGCAAACGTTTATAGAAAGGGTGCTCTGGATGTATACGATAGGCATCGCTTGCTTCTGTTGTTGCTGTTTGTACTAGAGTTATATTAGCAGAAGAATTAAGCACATAGCGAGCAGATTCTGGGTCTATTTTTATATTATGCTCTATCCAGCCTTCAGCACGAGAAAAGCCTAAAGCAGCACCCATCTGATAGATCTTTAGTTTTTTCTTTAAGGATGGCTTCTTCTTCAACACATGTGCAAGATTTGTAAAACCCTGCAAACCAAGGTAGAGCACCTCCTCTTCTCCTTCACACGCTGTTATTATTGCAGAGACTGGATCTTTTGGAAGGTTATACGAGCATCCTTCTATGAGTTCATCGGTGTGGAATTTCTTTCTTCCAAGATCAAAACCTTGAACTACTGGAATTTCCTTTTTTCCTGCGAGATCAAGAACTTTTCTTGCTAGGGCTGCACGTTTGCCATCAAATTCATCACCAGTTACAAGGAGGTCAATGTTTTTTCCTAGGCGAAGGAGAAACAAGAGTGCAAAAAGATCATCAGGATCAGAACCTAGATCTGTATCAAAAATAATCTTAGGCATATTCTTTTAGTTACATAAAGTCTTTATAATCATTATTATTCAAAAGAAGCTTGATACGTTGGAGCTTCTGAGCTTTTTAGTTCTACATCTCGAATGTTTACCATAGGAACATGAAAGTCATCTTCTAAAATTCTTACACATGCAGTGTTTACCCAACACTGGATGTCTTGAAAATCTTCCAAGTTGTTTACATTATTACACAGAAAAATATATGCTTTCTTCCCACAGTTTTTTTGAAAGCGCAGCGCCCTTTGAAGAAGATTTTGTCCGGATTTTGTTGAAACAATGATACCTATTTTATCTGCATGGTAATATTTGAGAAGCATTCCTTTTTTTCTCTTTTCAAATCTGTCTACTTCTTGTTCTGTGATTCTTGTGAACTCTTGCGTCATTGGATCAAGAATGTACACTGGTTTTTTACTGGTGAATGCTAAGTTCAAAGGGTGGAATTTTCCTGTACCAATGTAGAGATAGGCTTCCACTTCTGTTCCTCTTGTTGTCACTGTGTTACAGCCAAGGATTTGCCCTAGGACTTTGTAGTCATCTTTTTCTAATTCTTTGACTTCATCAAGAAATTGAATAGTAGAGACTATCGCAAAGTTTTCTTTGATCTGTACTTTGTGCATTAATTCCTTAATACCTGCATGCTTAACTTTTGCAGGGATATAGACTACTTTCATAGTCTTTTTAGACTAAGAAACTCTTTATAAAACTTACTTTCCATTTGTTTTAATATTCAAAGCCTCTGCGATGCATTCTAGAAGTGCTGTGGTATGTCGCCCGTCTGTCACCCTAAATGTATCTTGATCTATGTAAATAATAGGACCCTCATAGAGCTTATTATCTTTAAGAGTTTTTGGAAGTGCAGCATACCTTTCTCCAATTTTTACCAGATAATGATCTTTGTCCAACTTCCTTGTTGCTAAATCTGTTGTCATCTCTACAGATCTTTTTCTTTGATTGACTCTTTGATTTGCTGTCTCGGGTTTGCATTTTAACATTAAAAGAAGATCTACTGGTGGAAATTCTGTACTAAATTTATCATACTCTTTATTGAGATAATTGACTTCATCTTGTGGCAAGCCTTGTTCAATTAATGTAGGAACAAATACATAGCGGTCTGCCCAATACGTTCTATCCAGAATTGTTGAGCGAGGAAATCTCTTTGCTTGGTCTGCTTGTGCTCTTCGCATATGAAGAAGTGTTATTTGTGTCGAAGAACCAAATTTGTTTCTATCTTTATAGAACTGCTGAATCGTTCCAGCCCATAGATCATTATCGTCTACCTGTTCCAGATATGGCTTTAACCCTATTCTTGTTGCAAGCAAGCGTACTAGGGTTGATTTTCCAATACCAATGAGTCCTTCTACTGCAAGATATTTTTTTTCTTCGTTGGTTAAATAATCTCTCATCCTTGCTTCTATATCAATCATTCTGTTTATGACATCAGAATCAGGAAGTGTTTCTAATTCTTTTGTCCGTTCTTCAAGGGTGAGCATTTCTTCTCCTATGCATAGCAAGAATTCTTTGTTCGCAGATAGCTGCAAGTCTTTCTAAACATGTTGAATCTTGGTATTTATCAGAGGAGGAATCTATAATTTCTAGTTTTGGTACGCGTACACCTAATTGGTGATATATGTCTTGAAAATGATCTCTATATCTTGCAAAATATGGAGCAAGATCTCTTAAATATTGTGCTGCCAAATTTTCTTCTCCACCAGCCATTCGCATTTGGTTTCTTTTAATGAGAATTTCTGGATCTGCTACATCTAAATAGAGCACCATATCTGGAATGGGAATAACATTTTTTTCTATGCCTCTTCGTAAGATTATATCGTGCAACCCTATTGCTGTTGCATCAAGAATATCATGCTCTCCCCCATAGCGGATAAATGTTGCACGTGCCTCTAATGGATGCCTATTTCCAATTACTATTCCTTTTTTTTCTTTAATCGTGCTTGTTAATACTGTGCGAAAACATAAGGTCCCAAGATCAAAAAACTCTCCTGTTCCTTTTTGATCACTATAATATCCATTTAATACATCTGGATCATGATTTACTGCTTCACTGAGATAATGCACTTGCTCGCCTTCTGGAAGATCTTTTCCAAGAATATTTCTTTCTTTTAGTTTGTCAATTAATTCGTCTTTTCCTGCACAAATGTGCCCAGAAATCACCACATATGTTGTTTTCATGCATGCTACACTTCTTTTTTCTTTAAAAAAGCTTTTTATGATTAAATATGTATTCCAAAGAATAGATTTTTAAACAATGGCTTCTGCAATTTTTCTATGAAAGTCACTGTTATTATTCCTGCATATAATGAAGAAAAATATATAGAAAGAACTCTCCAGGCAATTTCTGATGCGGAAATTGTTGTTGTGTGTAATGGATGCACAGACAAAACAGAAGACATTGCTCGGAAATATGCTGATACAGTCATTGTGCTGAAAGAGAAGGGTGTTTCTCGTGCACGCAATGCAGGAGCGAAAGAAGCTTGTTCAGAAAGGCTGGTGTTTATGGATGCAGATATACTTCCTGAAAAAGATTTGTTCGAAAAAATTGGAGAAAGTAGATATACTGTTGGGACTTGCAAAGTGAAGGCAGATTCTTCCTATCTTTTTGATAGAGTCATGATGTTTATTAAATCAAACATTCATTATTTAGGGTATTGTACTGGACTTATCTTTTGTGATAAAGACCTTTTTGAACAAGCAGGAAGATTTGAAGAGAGCCTTAGCAAAAAAGAAGATGGAAGACTTTTGCGAAGAGCAAGAACATTAGGAAACTTTGGCATTGTTGATGCATACATTTACAATAATATGCGCAGATATAGAAAAAAAGGCTATATACGGATTTGTCTCTTCTGGATTAAAGAATATCTTTTTCCAAGTACAAAAGAATATGAGAGCATCAGATGAAAAAGATTGAAGAAGTGTATGGAAAAGCATATCTCTTTGTTGATGTACGATCACCAAAAGAGTTTGCAGAAGATCATATTCCAAGAGCTGTCAATATTCCATTATTTTCTAATGAAGAACGAGCGATTGTTGGAACGCTGTACAAACAAGTAGGGAAGGATGTGGCGATTAATAAAGGACTGGAAATTGTTGGGCATAAGCTTCCAGAAATGATTCAAGAATATCAAGAGTATAAAGAAAAAAAAATAGTAGTGTATTGCTGGAGAGGAGGTATGCGTTCTGGATCTGTTGTTTCTCTTTTGAAAAGTTTGGAGTTTGATGTTGTGCAATTAGAAAAAGGGTATAAAGATTATCGAAGGTTTGTTCGAGAAGAACTGGATAGAGTTCCTATTCCTCCTTTGGTTATTTTGTATGCTCTCACTGGCTCTGGAAAGACTGAAATGCTGCAACAATTAGAAAATAGTATCGATCTTGAAGGGCTTGCGCAACATCGAGGAAGTATTTTTGGTGATGTTGGTTTGAAACCTAGAACACAGAAAATGTTTGATAGCCTCTTGTTACAGAGATTGTATGAAATACAAGAAGAAGATCATGTGTTTATTGAAGGTGAAAGCCGAAAAATAGGAAATACGATGATTCCTTTGCGGCTTTGGAATATGATGCAGAAAGCAACAAAAGTGAAAGTGCTTTGTCCTACTGAACAGAGAGTAGAAAGGTTGTACAAAGAATACTGCCATAGCTTGGATGTGCCATTGCTTGTTCAAAAAATACATTATATTGAACAACACCTTGGAAAGAAAAAAGCAGAAGATCTTATAGAAATGCTTGAAGCTGGAAAAGTCAAAGAAGTTATTCAGATTATTCTTCTCGAATATTATGACACGTTGTACAAGCATACTGTTGACAGCAAGGAATATAGCTTTGAAGTACATACTGTGAAAGAGTTAGAATCCTGCTTTGCTTAGAGAGGAACAATTCCTTTGCTGTAGAAAGGATGAAACTCCATATATTTATCATCTTTTAACTCAGGAAATTTTTCTTTTAATTGGTCTATTATTTTCAGTAAATGCTGTTTGCTTTCTACCATGCAGACTATTTCTTCATCTGCGCCACCTATAATTCTATTTATTCCATAAATCTCAGGAATTTTCTTACAGGTATTGAAAAATTCTCTCCTATTTATATTTTCTAAAGTTAATTCAACAATATAATAATGATATGCAAGTACTGATGGATTTATTTCCAGAAGGTGCCCAAGTATTATTTTTTCTTTCTTTAATTGTGCAAGTTGTTTTTTTACTGTTATTGGTGCACGCTTTATTTTTTTTGCTAAAAGGAGCAATGGTATTCGTACATTTGCAGCATATTCAAACAGAAGCTTTACATCTGCTTTTAGAGAGCTGTTTTCCCCGTACCCAAGGATCTTTTCTTCACGAATACTTTTTGGAAGAAAGCTTTTTTCATAATGATACACAGGTGCATAAATAAAGACTTTATGATTGCGTATGTTCTTTCTATATTTGTCTAGAATAGTATCCCAAAACTCTCGAAATTCTTTTATATTCTTTGTAAGGATGAAGAGCCCAAGATCCCATTGTTCACGAACCAAAATAATACTTATGATGTTTGGATTTTTTTTCATTGCTTCTGCAAAGTTATGTTTTTCTTTTTCCTGCATGTGCTGTAAATCAATATACACTCTAAACAAAGAATAACCTAAAGAAAATACATCAATCATTGCTGTATACCCAGTAATAAAACCAGTATCTTCCATGCGTTTTATTCTATAAGAAATAAACTGTTTGGAGCGCTGTATTTTTTGTGCAAGAATATGCAAAGGCTGAGAGCTATCTCTCTCTAATTCCTGGAGGATATTTTTATCTAATACATCTAACTTTAATGACATATTCTTTACTACTATATACTTATTTATAAATACTTCCTTTTTGTCAAAAGTATATCTTAGATACTTTGATATAGATGTATGCCCTAGCATTTCTTGGGATTGCTTGAACAAGGAGAAACATGACATTAGAAAAACAAATAGAAAGTGTGGAAGGTTCCATTCGAGAAGTACGGGATAGCCTTTTTCAGCGATTAGAAAATATCAGAAGTGGACAAAGTAGTCTTTTTGCTTATGTTACAATAGTAGCAGTGTTCCATGGTTGTGTAGGAGATGCCAAGTATAAAGGCCTCAAAGAAAGGCTGGACAACATTGCTGCAACACAAGAGCAATGTATGCAAGTCCACAAAGAAGCAGATAAGGAGTATTAATATGATTAATGGAAAGAAAGCGTATATTATGATCGAAGGAAAGCCTACTGAACAATACATCAAGGAGAAAACAAAATGAGTAATAGAGAAGACTATGAGTGGAGAAAGGAAAAACTACTATTGGATTTTGGCTGTCTTGCAACTATAGGCCTAGGTGTTATTGTATGTACAGGCTTTGTCAAGTACGGATTTCGTGATGGTTTTGAAGGATTTTTACATCCAAAAGTTTCAGTAAGCCAGCAAGTGGGAGACACAAGCTATGTCTTTGTTTGCCCAGAAGAAGATAAGAAAAACTGCGACAAGAATGAAGAGTATCTGCATGCAGTCTATGAACATAGCACACCAAGGAATTGGCAACATGCACCAGTAAGTTGGGTATCAGATCCAACAGACACAGAATCTTGTAGAAGAGACTCCTATATCTTAGGACAGTGTTATGGCTTAGCACCTAAGAAAGGAACATGGTATAAAAAATATCTTGAAGAAAGAGTGACGGAGAAACAAAATGAATAGAGAACAATATGGTTTGAGCAAAAATAAACTAAGCGATGGAGAATGGGGCTGTATTGGAGTTATAGGACTTGGTCTCCTTGGTTGTATAGGCGTTCTAAGTGACTACCAACGTGAACAAACAGTCCTCATCCAAGGAGGGGAAAATGTCTATGCTTTTTTGTGTAGAAATTTAGATAGAAAAACACAAAGCTGTGACACAGAAGAGAATCTTCAAGCAGTCTATGAGAATACAACTATTCCTACATGGAGAAATGCAACAACAACTTGGACAATGGAACCAGACTCAGAGTGGTGTGCACAAACATCCTATAACCTGGGACAATGTTTAGATTTAGCACCAAAGCGAGAAGGTGCATATGAAGGATACACTCTCAGAAAATTCGAAGAACAATACAAAGAACAACACAAAGATGATCAGTTCTACAGAGATCTTGATAGAAATAATGGGATGTAAAATGAAAAACTATAGAACAACACAACACTATCAAAGAACAAGTGGAGATATACTTGGAGCAATCCATATAAGTTTTGGAGTAATAATGCTTGGGTTGTATGCAATTATGAACTCTACAGCATGTAATTACGACCCAAAAGAAAAAGCCTATGATACTGTTACTCTGAAATCTTACCCCATGACTTACAATATCGCATTTGTATGTACAAGAGGACAGATAAGAGATGATTCATGTAGAAATGTAGAAAATTTAGAATCTGTCTTTGTAAATAAAGAAAACGAATGGAGTAAAAGTTATAGTAGAGAGCCAAGAGAAAAATGGGAACAAATACTTACCCCTCAACTCCAAGAGTCAGCATGGCACATGGTAGAAGGAGAGCACTATCTAAGGATAAATGCAGAAAGAGAACAGAAATAAGTAAGATCTAATTTTTTTATTTTTCTTTTGGCAAAATAATTCCTTCAATGCCTTGTGTTGCTTCAGGATATGGACCAATATATCTGTAACGTTTCCTTCCATCTTCCAAAGGTTCTTGAAATGTTTTAAGATCTCTTGTCCAAAGAGGATTCTTTCCATATTCATTTTCATAAAGCCCTTGATAAATTACTTTTTCTCTAAGGGTATCAGAATCTTTTCCAAGAGCTTGCACCCAGTAATACTGCCCTTTATAATGTTGATAAAGCCCCAGTTCCATATATGGTTTATACTTTTTTTCTTTATCTATTTTTGTGTATCAAAGAATACTCTTGTACGTGACATTTTCTCATAAAAATCTAATTCTGGTTTTTTGTTCTTTGAAGTAAAGATAATTAAATTCAAGCCTTCCCAGAAAAGAAACCATGATGCCGGTTCAAAAAGAATTATTCCAAAGCTTGCCAAGATATTATGTTCATACTGAAAAAGAAAATATGTTGCAAGAAGCATAAGAATGACCCCTACAATGAGAAAAAGAACTCCCATTCTTACAATCCCTTTATTTTCCTTTTGTAATATAAAATGATGGTGTTTAAAATGTGCAAGAAGTCTTTTTTTAATTATCAGTTCTATTTTTGTATCCCTTTTTGTTTTAGGAAGAAAGAAAAGGATATCTATTTCTTCTAATCTATCAAAAGAGGCTTTTTTTGCTTCGGCAAGAAAATCATCTGAGAGTGCTTTTTCGCTATATGGCCTTGAGTCAAAGTCTGAGAAAATATCATTATACTTTTCTAATTGCATACGAATTTCATACCGTTCTTTGTCCATGCTCACACCTTTTTTATTCTTTAAGACTATTTTACATTTAAAGCTATTGTTTTCTTAGTATTTCTTTTACTTTTGGGATAATTCTCTCTGCAAGGGTTATAGCATCTCTACTTTCTTTTTCTTCACAATCTTTCCCATAATATTTAATATCATTTCTTATTCTTCTAAAACGATCTAGTTCAAATACATCTCTTTCGCTAAAGCCTTTTTTTAGTAAATAGACTATTGAAGCTTCATGCGAGTAGGATTTATAGCCTTCTTTATATAAAATTGCATCAGCAGCTTCTCTCATTGCTTCATAGGCATTTTCTAAGATATATTTTGATTTTTCTTTTCCAAGAAGATGTTTTGCTAACTCTATCCTATCTAAAGATTCTTTATAGGTTGCATCAGAAAGATTTTTATCAGGACTCTGTTTTTTTACTTCCCCTTTTAATAGAAAAAAACTAAAATCCTTCACCAAGATCCCTCCAAGAGAATCCCATTATGAAGGTTTGCTTTAAACTCAGAGCTTATTCTTTCTTTTTCTATTTCATGTATATTTATTATTTTTTTAAAAATCTTTTCATACTTTTCTTGTTTAAAACTTATTTTTTTTGTTGAAAAAACTGCAATATCTATATCAGAATTTTCTCTATCTTCTCCTCTTGAAAAACTTCCAAATAAGATGATCGCTTGAGGATGACCATACATTTGAGCCAGATTATCTACTATATTTGAATCATATATCCTTTGGAGGTTATATACTCTCTTTCTCCTTATAAAATCTTTATTCTCTAGATTGGCATATACCAAAGTCATGACTTTCCCTTTCTCCTTGATTATTAGTTTTTCCTTGGCCAAAGTTTCTGTTGCTGTTAATATTGTTGGCAAAGATACTTTCATACTTCTGGAGAGTTCTCTTAAATGGAATTTCTTGTTTGGATTCTCAAAAAACATATTTAATATTTTTTTAGTGGTAGATTCTTCTATCATATGGTATAAATAACTACCAGCTTATATTTAAATCTATCGCTACAGCTATAACCCCCATAAAATCTGATATACTCCCTATTCAATTTTGAATGGAAAGTTCTGCATTTAAACAAATTCTTTCTTACTACCCATTACGCCTTTTTTCCTTTGATTCAAAAGCTATTGTTTTCTTAGAATTAATTCTTCAATAGAGCTTATGAGATATTCTAATGAAGGTCTTCGGATTACACGGTCTGCACCAGGGCATTGCCAATCCCATCCAGAATAGACTATTACAGGAATATAAGGATTTATTTTTTTGGAAAGTTTGATTATATCTTGTCCATCCCTATCAATTAATTGTAAATCAACAACTAGACAGTCATATTTCAGACCAGCTTTTATTTCTTCTTCTACTTCTCTTCCAAGATCAAAGGTTAGACAGAAGAGATTTTTATCCTCAAATATTTTTCTATATATAACTGCTAGATCTCTCTTTCTTAATTCATCATCTACTAATACAACTGTTCCTTTATATTCCATAACAAATATTTTTTAGGAAGAATATATTAATTTATGTTTTAGTACAACTATGCTTATAAATCCATTTTCTTAAGAATGCAAGATGATCCTCGGAAAAGTTATCGGCAAGACAAGTACGAAGCAATTTGCATTTAAGATAGAGGGATCCGCACATATTTTTGAATATGTACAAATCATGCATTCTTCTGGGAATTTTGTGCTTGCACAGATTGAAGAGATAGAAAAAGATAGTGAACGAAGCGTTGCCTTCTGTTCTGTGATTGGATATAGAGATGATGAAGGGAAACTCCAAGTTTTGAAGTCCCCTTTAGATCCAGGTGTGGAAGTTTTGTGTGCAGAAGATGATTTTATCCAGGATATTCTTGGTTTAGAGAAAAAGAAAAACTCTGCATACATTGGTATTCTTGATGGGAGAGAACATCTCAAAGTCTATTTAGACATGAATAAAGTTCTTTCAAAACATGCGGTTATTCTTGCGAAATCAGGATCTGGGAAGAGTTATGTCAGTGCTGTTCTTTTAGAAGAGCTCCTCTTAAAAAAAATTCCCCTTGTGGTCATTGATCCGCATGGTGAATATCCTTCTTTAAAGTATCCTAATCCTAAAGATAAGGAAAATATGCTGCGTTTTGGTGTTGAGCCACAAGGGTTTCTGAAACAAATTCAAGAATTTTCTCCTGATGTACATATTAATCCTGATGCGAAGCCTTTGAAGCTGAGCAATAGAAATCTTACGTCTGTAGAGTTGATTCATTTGCTGCCCACGAAAGTATCTGCTTCTCAATTAGGACTCATCTATGCTGCTTTGAAAAATCTTGGTGGAAGAGTTGATTTTAATGAAATGCTTATTGAACTAGAAGCAACAGAAGATAATCCTTCCAAATGGACATTGATTAATATTTTTGAATATGTTAAGAAATTGAATTTATTTTCTGAAAGTCCTACACTGATGGGCGAATTGGTGCACCCTGGAAAAATGAGTATTGTGAATCTTCGCGGTGTTGCACAGGATATTCAAGAAATTATTGTCTATAAATTAGTTAATGATTTGTTTCAAGAACGAAAGAAGAATACTATTCCACCTTTCTTTCTAGTTATTGAAGAATGTCATAATTTTTGTTTAACTGAGGATACTAAAATCTTAACTTCTAATGGCGAGAAAAATATCTCCAAAATTAGCCCTAATGATCTAATTGCTACTTTCAATTTTACTAGTTCAGCATTAGAATACAATTCACCCACTAAAATATTCAAAAAAAGAGAAGCTGAAGTTTATGTAATTACAACTACTTTTGGAAATAAAATTAAAACAACAAAAGATCATCCCTTTTTTACAAAAAAAGGTTTTGTATCTGCAGCTTGCTTAGAAGAATGTTCCATCCCCTTAGAATCAATTTATAAAATGAGTAATGAGCTTGTTACTGCGCGTCTTATTGGCCATTTATTAGGTGATGGTTGGATTACACAAAATGGCGTGCGGAGCGGAACTGTAGGTTTTTCAGGAAGAAAAGAAGATCTTATGAAAATAAAACAAGATCTCTTTTATTTAGGTTTTTCATCTTCAAACGTACATAAAATTGAGAGTATTTCATTTATAAATTCTATTGACTCAGGAATGCTTGAAGTTTCTGGAACTGGGTACTCAATGACCTCATCTACTAATTGTTTTCATTATTTTACAAAAAAATATTATTTACCTATAGGTAGAAGAGTTTTACAGAAGTTTCTTATACCTCTGTTTATAATGAAAGGCTCGTTAGAAATTAAATCAGAGTTTTTAGCAGCTTTGATGGGAAGTGATGGAGTTAAAATTAGAATTAAAAATAAAAATCCAGAAGTTATTAGGCTTTCATTTTCTAAAATAGAACAATTGAATGATAATGCTAAAGAATATGCTCAACAAATTATTCAATTATTTAATGATCTTAAAATAGATATAAAATATAATATTAAGCCTGGGAATATTAGAAAAACCGATGGGTTAAAAACTCAAAAATTTGTTTTTGATATTTCTAATAAAAATTATACTTTTTATAGATTTGTTTCAAAAATAGGTTTTCGCTATCACAATGAAAAAGAGCTTCTTGCTAAAAAAGCTCTATATTACTATAAATATAAAAGGACTATAATCCATAAAAATGAAAATCTAAGGAAAAAAATAATTGCATTTAGAGAAAAAACGCATTATGGTAAGATAAGACTTTCTAAGCATTTTAATTTGCCTCCAGGCTTAATCAAAAATTGGATCTATGACTTTAAAGCACATAAAAGATCTAAATCAGCAGGCTTAAGACAGGTTCATTTTCCCTCCTTTTTAGAATGGTGTAAAAAATATTCGGATCCATATTTTATTTATGATCCTGTTTTAAATATTAAATATATTGGACAAAAACAGGTTTATAATTTATCTACATTAAATGCAAACTTTATAGCTAATGGGGTTTTAGTACATAATTGCCCAGAACGAAGCTTTGGAGAATCGAAAAGTTCTGCGATCATTCGACAGGTTGCTGCTGAAGGAAGAAAGTTTGGTATGGGCTTATGTTTGATCTCGCAAAGGCCTTCACGCGTTGATAAAAGCGCCATCTCCCAGAGTTCTACACAAATTATTTTGAAGGTGACGAATCCTAATGATATCAAAGCGATTTCGCATTCTCTTGAGGGCATTACTTTACATACAGAAAAGGAAATACAAAATATTCCTATTGGTACTGCATTGGTTACTGGGATTGTTGATCTTCCCCTCCTAGTAAATATTCGTCCACGTATGAGCAAGCATGGAGGAGAAGCAGTGAGTGCGTTCCTTGATGAGGAAGAAGTTGAAGAAAAAGGAGAAGATTTTGTTGTGCAAGAAGAGAAATATGCTGAAGAGGGAGAAAGCATTCCATTGGTGAAGCAACAGTTTAGTGAGGAAGACTTAAAATTGATGCATGGGAGTACAACAGCTATTTCTTTACAGCTTATTCCTTCTGTGCTTATGCGATGCTCTCGAAAAGGAGAAGATTTTTCTCTTTTAATTGATCTTGTGGACCTCCAAGTTATTGAAAAAATGGAGGATGTTTCTGGATTGTCACTTTTGAAATTACATTTAGAAGAATTGAATTTCAAGCAAGAGCAATTACTGCATATTGCCTTGAAAGAAGGAAAAGAAATTAAGGCTACGGAACTTTTTGCAAAATCAGGTATGCAATTTTCTGAATTTTATCATAGTATGGATGTATTGGTGAAAAAAGGATATTTAATAAGAATAGGAAATGATTATAGCTTGAGTTCTTCTTTAGAGTTTCTTTCCACTATTGACAGCAAACAATTTTATCATCCTCTTGTGTATGGGAGAAGCAAAGGTGAGAAGATTGCTACGAAGTATCAATATCAGGCTATTCGAGATTTCTTAAATAAATTTTTTGAAGTGAAGGATGTTAAAGAATGCTGGGTGGAGAAGTATTCTGTGCGAGAATGAATTTTATCCTTAATATAGAAATCACCTTTATTCCATAAGGTTTATAAAAGGATTTTTTTGTTATATCCTTATGTCACGAGAAAAAATTAGTGAAGCACTCAAAGATTGTCTGCTTGCTTTTCAGAAAAAATATTCTGAAAAAGAAAGCTATCTTGTTGGTGATGCTTGTACAGATGCACAGCTACTTATAGATATATCTGGAGATGTTCTTCACTTCCATGGTGTTGTTGCAGAGAGTGATATGCATTTTCTTTCCTTTCATGCAGTAACACGAGAAAATCCTCTTTCTCAGTATATTCCTTTTCTTGTAAATGAAAAAGAGCATAGATATATTGTAGGAAATTTTCTTCCAAAGCTTGTTCAGTATACACGTTTTTCTGAGGAAATGGGAAAAGGGTTTCACATTCCCTGGAATAGGTCTGCTCCTGCTGAGAATTTAGAAGAGACAATTTTATTTGCTTTACAACTAAGACAGTCTCTCGAAAAATTCTTTAAAAATCAAGAGTATCCTTTTATGTCATACTGGTAGGATTTAGAGTATTACTTCTTAGTGGTATCTCACCTAAAGGTTTAAATAGTACTTCTTTATGTGA